>Ga0256832_1000660_pt1 | contig 22577 bp, 21 predicted proteins | sample 134614metaG_FD_190534 | JGI IMG/M metagenome (GOLD analysis project Ga0256832, IMG submission 190534) | Hydrothermal vent microbial communities from Lau Basin, Pacific Ocean - 134-614 | ecosystem: Environmental > Aquatic > Marine > Hydrothermal vents | place: Pacific Ocean: Lau Basin | collected... | reverse complement strand
ACTTACTAAAAAAGCAATCAAATGAGATTTACCACTTCCATAGTTACCAATAATTTTTACTGCTTTATGATTTGGCTTTTTTAAGTTATCGAAAAAATCAATTATTTGCTGTTCCAATCCTTTTGAAATGATATAGCTTGAAACCAATTCTTTTTGCAAATCGCCTTGTTGTAAATCCGTGTCAATATCAACTACATCTTTTATTTCGGTATAATTGAACAATTTACCAATTGCATTTTCAGGTAATTGGTCGGGACTTACATACTCACCCATAGGTTTGATAAGTATACTTTGGTAGTTTTCTTCAATATCTTTGATTTTGGTAATCAGTATGTCATTAATATCTTTGTCGTAATGCTCTTCTGTTCCAGCTTGTCCAAATGAAACACGGTTACTAATTACTTGTTCGTCTTCAAGAAACAATACACTGCTTTTGTTTCGTGAATTGTATTTAAAAGCTCCGACAGGTGAAATTTTTGTAAAAGCTTTATGATACAGAATGCTGGCATTCGTCAAAATTATTTTATCAGGTTTGGTATTAAACCATTCCTTAATTTTTTGCCCAATATCGTGGCTTGGTTCATTTTTACTGTTCAATTCCTGATATAAAAAATCTAATTCCGTTGCCACATCAACTAATTCATATCCTTTACCTTGCAGATATTTTATGATGTTTTCTTTTTTATTATTGTCTTTACCAACAATTGCCCAAAGCTTAAACCTAAGACTATTTGCTAACGATAAATAGGTGTCAATATGCTTACTGTTATTTTCCATACTATTTTGTTTATTTTCGTTCAATTAAGAGGTCTTTTACCTCCACATCAAGTATTTCCGCAATCTCATACAAAACGTCCAATCTTGGTTGTTGCCGCTTTTGCATACAAAAATATACATCTTTTATTTATTATCTCATTTATTAAGATAATTTATTTAGTACTTTCTGTGATTTCTTACATGCGTGAGAAAGAAATAGCTCTTTTGGTTTTTTGAGTTGGCATTTTGTGTATTGGTAAAAAACAAATGTGCTATTTGGGCGGTGGGGTTTGTTTCAATTTCTTTCATATTATTCTAATAATTTGTTTTTCTTACATTGGGCACAACGGTTTCGCAACATGCTCAGCAGAATATATACTAACTGTCAGCATTTTGAACAAGTAGCAATGTTAAATTTCAGAAGAATTTCTAAGAAATTCTGTTAAAATTTGCCATTGCATCATATCGCTTGTTCTCCCATGTATCAATATTCAACAGAATTATTTAATTTATATTTAAATACCCCAATTTCCAAAATTTATTAGTTTTTGTAAAATAATACTTTTTCCCATCTGTTTTTATTCTGTCATAAATAAAAGGGAGTAATATCTTGCCTTTTAAATCTATTAATCCATATTTCTCATTTTTATGTACAAGTATCATTTCATTTATTCGTTTAGGAATAAATGAAAATTTAGAATCGTATATAGTATTACCATAAATATCAAAGATTCCCCAATCACCTTTGTCAATAACATAAATCAAACCTTTTCTGCAATATATATTTTTGTATCTTAAGGGAATTACCGTATTACCTTTGTCGTCAACAACTCCTTCACCGCTTTTATTTCTAACTTTTATGCAATTACCTTCTAGCTCTATTTTATCGTATATTGGTTTAACAATATAATTATAATTTGTATCAATAACACCCCATTTTCCATTATTTTTTATAGTAATGACTCCATTTGAATACATTCCAATCTGTTCATATTTGAAGTCGGAAATCTTATTCCCTAAAGTGTCAACAAATCCCCATAAGCTATCTTTTTTAATCGCTATAATATTTTCACTAATAATGTTAATACCATTATATTTTGGTTTGACTAGAATTTTACCATTTCTATGAATAAATCCATATTTATCACAATCATAAAGCACTAACAATTTAGGTTTTATAATATAAGGATTTTTCGTAAATGAAGTAGAATAATTTGTATATGAAACAATAGAATAATTTCTAGGATAATACCTTTTGGTGTTTAGGTTATAAAGCTTAGTGGGCTTATGGGTATTATATGGATAAATGTGGTAACGATTATCACATTTACTTCTTTTCTCGAAGTTTACAGCAGCAAAGTTTTTATGAAAATCAGAACCCCAATAATATTTTATTGGTATAATTTCATTTCCTAAAGAATCTATATAACCAATGAATCCATTTAACCCTACACTTGCTTTACCTTCTGAAAAATTTCCGATAAAAGAATATTTGGGTTCAAATACAAAGTCAAGAGATTTTTTTATAAAACCATATTTATCTCCTTGTCGCATTCTTATATAATTTCTTTTTTTTAGTCTCATATCATTTTCATTAAAATCTTCATACAGTCCTCTAACCTTTTCAACACCTTTAGCATTAATAAAACCGGAATAGCCACCATCCCTGTATAAATAATTTGGGTCATGGAATTCCAAATGACTATATTTAGGATATGCTACATATTGACCTATTCTATTGACAAGTCCCCATTTATTATTTACAGAAACTATTGCCAAACCGTTTTTGTTAAAAGGCTTAGCTTCATTAAATTTAGGATGAATTATTATCTTACCGGTTAAATCTTTATATCCCCATTTTCCGTTTCGATGAAAAGCAAACATTCCTTCTGATATTAAAATAACATTCTTTTGATTGAAGTTTTGTATTATTTTTCCGTTAGGTTTTATTAATCCATAATATCGATATTTTGATAGAGCGCGAAAAATACCTTGATCGAAATAAACTAATGATCTAAACCCCCAATTCTTAAATAAAATTTTTCCTGTTTTAGTGACCGCATATTCTGATTTTCCATCAGATTTAATATTATATGGTCTTATTTTTGCAAGTTGTTTATAATACTCATTTTTATTTATTATTTCTCCTTTGGAATTAATATAACCCAAAATCCCGTTTTTTCTAGTTTTAGATACACCTTCGATAAAGTACAATCTCTCATCAAATTCTATTGGTACAATAACATTGTTCACAGAATCTACAACCCCAAACTTATTATTTTTTTTCACGCCTAGCATCCCATCATCTAAAGGTGAGATTTCTTCATATTCAATAGGTATAACTAATTCAATATTTTTAGAAAATGCACCATACAAACATCCGTTTTTGCTACATCTTCTGATTCTTAAATATTTGCTACCATACATTTTTTGAATATTAAAAAACAAACTATCTGAAAATAGAATATGATTTGGATTTTTGAATATATATCTATTCCCATTCCTTCTTGCAATAAAAATATTGAATTCATCAATCCAATTAATCTCTTCATACGCTTTTTTGTTCAGGTAATTTGAAAAACTAGTGTCACAAATGAAATACCCTTTTTCGTTTTGGCATCTGAACAGTCCTAAACCAAAATATTCAATTTCAAAATAACGCGCTGGAATTATCGTATCACCTAAATTATTTATTACCCCAATATTTTTATTTCGACCAATATTAACTATTGAATCTGATATTAGGGTTATAGAATTGACACTTGGTTTAATTATGTACTCTTTTTGCCTATTGATAAGACCTTTTAATTTATTAACTGAAACTATAGCATATTGACCGATAAATCCGGTTCCTACATCACTAAAACGAGGTTCAATAAACCACGTTCCATCTTCATTTATAAATCCCCACAATCCATTTTTTTTGACAGCAGCAATACCTTTATGAAATTCATGACATTCTTCAAAATATTCATTACCAATTAACTTGCCATTATCATTTATATATCCCCAACCATCATTGGTTTTAACTGTCCATATTTTATTAGTTTGTTTACGAACTAAATAAAATTTAGGATTTATTACTATTTCACCATTATGGTTAATGAAGCCCCATTTATTTTTTCGAAATATCGGGTATATTGTTAATGAATCCGGAAATACTATTTCTAATTCATCGTCATTTTTAAACAAATAAATATTAAATATATGATCAAAATTATTTATGGATTTTGTAATATTTGATTTAGGAATCAAATGCCATTTATTATTGGTTTTAGCAACAAAATATTTTTTTGAAAAATTAAATACTGCTTCTATATTGTTATTATTCAGTATAGATAAAGAATCTTGAGATATTGCTATTAAAGATTGGATGAGAAAAAAAACAATAAAGTAATATTTTTTTAACATAAAGTTCTTTTAATATATATGGTACAACTCACTTTCACACGGAACAAAAATAAAAAAAATAGCCAACCCTTACAAAAATCCGCATATTTATTACACTCACAGTCGCTTATAGCCGTTTTCAAACGTTTACATGCGTTTGCAAACGGTTATAAACGACTACAAACGTATAATTTTCGCCTTTGCTCTCCATTCCGTCTCATCTTTGCATTGTCAATATGACATTAACATTTTTTTTATTTAATCTGATGCTCATAGGTAGCATTATAAAAAAAACAAATTATGAAAAATTTAAGAAACTCAGTACAGCTAATTGGAAATCTAGGTCAAGATGTAGAACTAAGAGAATTTGAAACAGGAAAGAAAGCCAGCTTCACTCTCGCTACTCATGATTATTACACTGACAAGAATGGAGAAAAACAAGAGAAAACAGAATGGCACAATATCGTCGCCTGGTCAAACCTCGCTGAATGGATGAATGACAGACTAAGCAAAGGTGATCAAGTTTTGATTCAAGGAAAACTCACTTATCGCAAATATGATGATAAAGATGGAAACACTAAATACATCACAGAAATCGTAGCATCTGATTTTATTAATCTAAACAAGAAATAAATAGAAATTATTATTTTTTATCTAATCCGGTGCTTTGTCCTCATAATTCATGAGACAATCGCATCATAAAATTTATGACAAATGAAAACTTTAAAAAATTATGTACAGCTAATCGGAAACATCGGTCAGGACGTCGAACTTCGCGAATTTGATAGCGGAAAGAAAAAAGCATCATTCTCCGTTGCTACCTCAGAACATTTTACAAGAAAAGATGGAGAAAAAACGGAAATAACCCAATGGCATAATGTTACCATCTGGGGCAAGCTTGCAAATCTTGCTAACGATATACTTTCAAAAGGAGACCAAGTTTTAATTCAAGGGAAACTTACTCACCGTAAATATGAGGATAACAATGGAAATACCAAATATTTTACAGAGGTAGTGGCAAGCGAATTTATGAAGATAAACCGCAACTGATACATTTTGTTTTCAAACACTAATAGTGTCTGAATAGAAAGCATCTCGAGCTTTATTCATTTAAAAATAATTATTCTCGGATTTCAATATATTTGGATGAATAGAGCCCGGGATTTAGCTGATAAATATTTCAATACCGGAATTTGTGATATACACATCGACCAATAAAATTTTGAAAATTTTATTATCCGGTATTTCATCTATTACTAAATTAACTTTAAGATGTCGTATAAATATTGGAAAATTAAAATAGAATATATACGATATTTGAGAGTTAATTTGGTATCAAATATAAAATTATGTTATTCAAAACTTATGCCAGCGCTGTGATGGGAGTAGAAGCAAAAACCATAACAGTAGAAGTAAATGCAGGAGGAGTTGTTCCTGCCGGTTCCAGCTACTATCATTTGTTAGGACTTCCTGATAATGCAATCAGGGAAGGATTCCAAAGAATAGAAGCAGCTATAAAAAATATATCTTATGAAATGTTGAGACTGAAATTGGTGATTAATCTCGCTCCTGCCGATATTCGAAAAGAAGGCTCAGCTTATGATCTTCCAATCGCTCTTGGAGTATTGGCTGCAACAAAGCAAATGAATGGGGATGAACTTGACAAATATGTAATAATGGGGGAACTTTCACTAGATGGAAATCTGAGGTCGATAAGAGGGGCACTGCCTATAGCCATCCAAGCAAAAAAAGAGGGATTCAAAGGTGTATTATTGCCTGAACAAAATGCTAATGAAGCAGCGATTGTAGATGGAATTGATGTTTTTGCCATTAGAAACTTACGGGATGCAATCGAATTTTTTGACGGTATTGCCAATCCTGAACCAATAAAACACAATGTTGATGAGATGTTTTATAATAATGTAAATAATTATACAGTAGATTTCTCTGATGTAAAAGGACAAGAAAATATAAAAAAAGCTCTCGAAATATCCGCTGCCGGTGGTCATAATGTAATATTGATAGGTCCTCCCGGAGCAGGAAAAACCATGCTCGCAACTCGTTTACCTACGATTTTGCCTCCTTTGGATTTAGATGAAGCCCTTGAGACTACCAAAATATACAGCGTATCGGGAATGCTCGAAAAGGATCAATCTCTTGTCACAATCAGACCTTTTCGTTCACCTCATCATACCATTAGCGATGTCGCATTAGTAGGAGGTGGCTCACATCCCAATCCCGGTGAAATTTCATTGGCTCATAATGGAGTTTTGTTCTTAGATGAACTGCCGGAATTCAAAAGAACCGCCTTGGAAGTTTTGAGACAGCCTATGGAAAGCAGAAAAGTAACGATATCCAGAGCTAAAATTAGCGTCAATTACCCCGCTGATTTTATGCTAATCTCCTCAATGAATCCTTGCCCCTGCGGTTTTTATAACCACCCGGAAAAAGAATGTGTATGCTCCGTAAGCGCAAGAAAAAGGTATTTGAATAAAATTTCAGGACCGCTATTAGACAGAATTGATCTTCACGTAGAAGTCACTCCTGTCTCTTATAAAGAACTTTCAAATCAAGAATATAGTTCGGAGACAAGCGAAGATATCCGTAAGAGAGTCTTAATAGCAAGAGAAATTCAGAAAGAACGATTTAAAAATAATAAGAAAATCTTTAATAATTCACAAATGTCAAGTAGAATGGCTAGAACCATATGTAAATTGGACAAAGAAAGTGTAGAGATTTTGAAAATGGCTATGGAAAAACTTCAATTGTCCGCCAGAGCCTACGATAGAATATTGAAAGTGTCAAGGACGATCGCGGATCTGGATCAAAGTAAAGATATAAAATCAGAACACCTGTCTCAAGCTATAAATTATAGAAATTTGGATAGAGAAGGCTGGCTTGGATAATTATTATTTGTATTAAATATAAATTAAGGATACAAAACCAGGCATTTTCTTTGAATTGTCAACATTTTTGTATATTGCGGAATATTATAAAAGACACTTTTGTCTTTTATAGGCGAATTAACTGATTTTATTTCTTAACTAAAACACAAATGATATGCTTTCAAAAAAACAAGCTTTGCTTTTCTTTTTAGGAGGAACTATTCTTTTCTCCATTATCTTCATTGCAATGTCAATTGATACGGTTTCCAAAGGTATTCCGGCACATACACATGAAGAAAATATGACCGCACAAGTGATACATGGTAGAGTATTGTGGGACGAAAATAACTGCATGGGATGCCATACACTAATGGGTGAAGGCGCTTATTATGCTCCCGAACTTACCAAAGTTTATGATAGAGTAGGTCCCGATGTAATGAAGGCCATTCTTACTTCAAAAGTACCATGGGCTCCACACGGCAGAAAAATGGTTGCTTACGGATTTTCTAATGAAGATGCCGAAGGGCTTATTGCTTTTTTAAAATGGGTTGGTGAAATTGACCTTAATGGATATCCTGCTACACCTCCATTGAAAAACAGATTGAAGTAATTTAACATTTTTCTAAAATTAAAAATTTATAATCATGAAATATAAATCACAAAAAGTTGCATATTGGGCATTCGCACTGAGTATGCTTTTAATTATTTTACAAATAACTTATGGGTTTATTCAAGCATTTGCGCATTTGGGATATGACGGATTGCATGAGTGGATTCCTTTTAATACATCTATGGCTGTTCATAAAAACCTACTTGTAGTTTGGATATTGAGTGGATTTATGGGAGCTGCCTATTATATTATTCCTGATGAATCAGACAACGAACTATTTATGCCAATATTAGCATATATCCAATTGGGAGCACTCGCTGTAGTAGGAGTTATCGCTGTAGCAGGTTTCCATTTCAACTGGTGGGAAGGAAGAAAATTTTTGGAGATACCAAGAGAACTTGACTTTTTAGTAGTAGTCGATGTTTTGCTTTTCTTATTTGTTATCCTGATGACATTGTGGAAAGGAAAACAACGTACAACTACCGCAATGATATTGTCAGTTGGACTACTTGCAGCAGCACTTCTTTACTTACCCGGAATGATTTGGTTTGACAATCACGCATTGGATTCATTTTTCAGATGGTGGGTTGTTCACCTTTGGGTAGAAGGAGTATGGGAATTGATTATGGGAGGTATTTTGGCGTATCTATTAATCAAATTGACAGGTGTGGATAGAGAGGTTATCGAAAAGTGGCTATACGTTATCGTTGGATTGACATTCTTATCAGGTATCCTCGGTACAGGACACCACTACTACTATACCGGAGCACCTAGTTACTGGTTAATAGTAGGAGGTATTTTCTCAGCATTGGAGCCTTTGGCTTTTATGGGTATGGCATTATTTGCGATTAATATGTACAATAAAGGTGAAAAAAGGCATCCCAATAAAACAGCTGTAAAATGGACTCTTGGTACTGCGATTGTATCTTTTGCAGGAGCAGGACTATTAGGATTGGCTCACACAATTCCACAAGTAAATCTTTATACACATGGTACTTTTGTTACAGCTATGCACGGTCACTTGGCTTTTTGGGGAGCATACGGAATGATTGTTTTTGCAATAATCACTTATGTAATGCCAAATGTAACCGGAAGAAAGATATACAACAATGCCCTGGGCAACTATGCATTTTGGATTTCACTAATAGGAATGTTAGGTATGGTGTCAGCATTTGCTGCTATGGGGGTTACACAAGTTAATTTGGAAAGAAGACTTGGACTTGACTTTATGACAGTTCAGCAAGAATTACATCCGCATTTTTGGGTATTGGTTATTACAGCATCAATATTCACCGTGGGAATACTCCTCTATGTTTGGAACTTTATGAAATACGGTTTACCTACTGATGAAGCCATTGGTATGGAGGATGAATTTAGAACTATCTAATTAGACAAAGCGACAAATCAAGTTTAATAAGGGCAGCTTTAGAGTTGCCCTTTTTTAAATATTTGTACATGTTTTTAATAAAATTTTACAATGAAAATAGAAAAAGAACCATTTTATCTTAGATCAGGAAAAGAAATTGAGGTTTTTGAAGCCAGTTTTACAAAAAAATTACCCCTATTAATCAAAGGACCTACCGGTACGGGAAAATCCAGATTTGTAGAGCATATGGCGTGGAAACTAGATAAAGACATTATCACTGTTGCTTGCCATGAAGAGACATCTGCAACAGACCTTATCGGTAGATTCATACTAAAAGGGACTGAAGCGGTTTGGCAAGATGGTCCACTCACTAAGGCGGTAAAAAATGGGGCTATTATATACCTGGATGAAATAGCAGAAGCGAGACCGGACATAATTGTTTCTATTCACTCACTAACCGATTACAGACGGGTTTTGTTTTTGGATAAACTTGGCGAAGAAATCAAGGCTCACCCTGATTTTATGCTCGTAGCTTCATTCAATCCGGGATATCAAAAAGGATATAAAGAATTAAAACCATCTACCAGACAAAGGTTTGTAGGGCTTACTTTTAATTATCCAAAGCAGAATATAGAAATTGAAATAGTTGAGAAAGAAACAGGTATTGATAGCAAAACAGCTAAAGATTTAGTGAAAATTGCTGTGAAAATAAGAAATCTTCACGAATTAGGTCTTACTGAAACAGTATCTACCAGACTAATAGTAGATGCCGCCAATCTAATCAATGCCGGTTTGGACAAAAGATTAGCTGTTAATGTAGGAATTATCCAACCATTGACCGATGATGAAGAAGTCTTAAAAACACTGATAACATTGTCCGAACTAATGATTTGATAATGGAACTCGATCAATTTGTATTCAAAAAAATCTTGGGTATCTTTGGCAAGAAAACTCCCGAATTAAGCCAAAATGAAAAAGAACGTTTGGTTAAACTCGATAATATTTCAGGAGAATTGACGATTCTCGCCAGAGTTCTGACAGGTAAGCCCGTAGATGTTTTTACTGCCGAAAGAGAAGGAGGCATTAAGGGGAAAAACATATTTCTTCCTCAAAAATTTCATTTACTGAAAAATGAAACCCTAAATATAAAGTTTTATCAGTTTCGCATATTTTATCTGACAAAAATATATCAGTTATTAAATGAGGATGCAGATTCTATAGAATATGGCAAAATCGAAAAGGACTCCCTTACTGATCTGACAATACTACAACACCTCTTTGACGAATTTCCAAAGATTCAAAAATTATATGATGAATTGCTCAAAGGATTAGAAGATTATTATTCCAAACAAAATACCGAATCTGACTATACTTGGCTTCTCGGCACAGTCAGAAAAGCTGATAAACACGACGATATCTCTCAACAGATGGATAATACATTTGATGAAAAAGCACTACCGGAAGCAAATACTGTTATCGATGCCAAACCTGTTGAGGAATTAGAATCAGTTCAAGTGGATAAACGAGACCAAGAAGATTGGGTATTGACTCACAATTTTGAAAAAGTAGAAACAATAGAAGAATACTCAGGACTTCCAAGAGATTTTGACGGTGATGATTCGTTGGAAGATGATGCTGAAGCTCTGGCGGAGGCGGGAATTAAGCATACGGTACGTGTAGATGATGAGACTCATTCGATATATCAAGCAGAGTTTGTTTCCAATGCAAATATCGCCGAAAGCATGGAACAAGAAGCAAGCACCAAGCATTATCTATACGATGAATACAATTATAAAAAGAAGGAATACAGACGTAATTACTGCAAGGTCTTTTATAAAAAAATAAATGAATTAGATTTTGAGTATTATCATAATACCATTTCCCAAAACGGGATAATCCTTAGAAGTATTAGGAAAAAGTTCGCTAATTTTTTCAACAAACTAATTCAAGTAAAAAGGGTGGAAACAGGAGAAACTCTTAATATTGATGCATTGACAGATATGATCAGCGATATTCATTCAGGACACTCTCCTAATGAAAAGATTTATGATACAAAACGAAAAAAACATAAGGATATATCTATCCTGTTTCTTTTGGATCAAAGCCTGTCGAGCGATGGATATGCGGCAGATAGCCGTATAATCGATGTCGAAAAACAAATAGCCATACTTATGGGCGAAGTTCTGGATGAATATAATATCGAATTTGAAATAGATGCATTTTCTTCAAAAACGCGAAACAATTGCACCTACAATACAATCAAAGCTTTTGATGACAATTGGGAAAAAAGCAAGGCAAAAATAGGTACAATTCAACCAAGTGGTTTTACCAGAATGGGACCGGCCTTAAGACACGCAACATATTTGATTGAGAAAAGAGATACCAGAGCAAAATGGATAGTATTTTTGACAGATGGCAAGCCAAATGACTATGACAAGTATGAGGGCAAATACGGTATAGCAGATGTAAAGCAAGCATTGAAGGAGATGGATCAACATCATATTTCGATTCATGCTTTCGCCATTGAACAAAGAGCAAAATACTATCTACCACTTATGTTTGGGACAAAAAATTATAATGTACTGGCAAATGCCAAGGAATTGATAAATGCAATGACAATTTTTGTTGAAAGAATAGTAAATGGATAAACAGAATAAAATACTGACCAAAAACAGAATCAAGCTATTTGTAGCATTAGCTGTCATATTGATAGTTGGATTTACCAATACCCTACTCCATCTCAGACCTGTAAGCGACAGAAAGAAAAACGATCAAGAAAAGATTGATTATAAAACCGAACTAAAAAACACAAATAAAAAGATAGACTCTTTGACAAAATTAATAAATATCAAGGGTTCAGATTCTAAATTACTATTAAATAGAGCCGGACTATACAAATCCATAAACAAATATGATAGTGCGATTGTTGATTACAATAATTTTATAAAATCAACCCAAAATGCCGAACTCAAATCAAAAGCACAAAAGGAGCTTAAGTACTGTAAAAAGATAAAAAATCACCTTGCAAAAACCAAAAGTTAAGATTATGGAAAAACAAATGGATCATAAGAATTTTTACTATCCCCCAGGCGGCATTCTTATATGGATTATCATCGCTTTGGAATTGATTACTTTTATGGGGGGATTAGTGGCTTTTGCAGTATATAGAAACAACAATATAGCCTTGGTTCAAGAATCTCAACATCATCTAAGTGCTCTAATAGGCACTATAAATACAGCAATTCTGATTACAGGAGGGTATTTTATGGCAGTAGGTATTAAAAAAATAAAAATTGGACATACGGACGATGCCGCAAAAATGATTTTATACGCTATAATCACAGGATTGATGTTTCTTGCTCTTAAAGGATATGAATACTATGACAAGATAATCGATGGTATCGGAATGAGTACAAATACTTTTTTCTCTTTTTACTGGCTGATTACCGGTTTTCATTTTATCCACGTGACAGTAGCTATATTGATTCTTTCAGCATTATACATCGGCATTAGAAGAAATAAGTACTCCAAAGATGATTTTTTTGATGTAGAAACAGGTGGTGCTTTTTGGCATCTTTGTGACTTGATTTGGATTTTGGTATTTCCAATATTCTACCTGTTATAATGATGATATACCCTATGTTTAAGCCAAAACAAATAACTATGAAAAAGAAAAATATATTATTAATAATCTGGATATTATTGCTTGTTCTCACAGCAGTCGAATACACTTTTTCTGAAGTTTTCAGATATTCAAAAATTGCATTTTTCGGTATAATGCTGGCATCATTTATCAAATACATTGGGGTTGCTTTTCAATTTCTTGAACTAAAAAATGCACACCCTTTCTGGAAGTCATTGTCAGTGATAATCGTATTACTATTTATAATTGTAATAACGATATTGTACGTATGATTTTTCATTTCGAAAATCGGAGTTCGGAGTTCGTTAACCCTGTAAAATAGGCTTTGCCTAAATTGAAAATTTATTTCACGGGGTTAATCGGCATTCGATATTCATTTACCCTTATAAACCTCCATTATCTTTTTTGCTATAACTTCCGGGTCGAACTTCTTAAGGTGCTTATCGCAATCTCCAAGTACATTGCTTAGGGTTGATTTCTCTTTAATGCTTTTGGCTAAGGATATGACATCGTTTTGGGGTAAAACAATACCGCAATTCCCCGCGACTTCTTCCAGCGAGGTGTCTTGAGAAACTATAACGGATTTACCGCTTTGTATGGCTTCCAAAACCGGTAGTCCAAAACCTTCATACAGGGAGGGGAACACAAAAAATTCAGCTAACTGATATATTTTTGGCAAATCTTCATTGCTGATATTTTTCAAAAAAAGTATATCATCTCCGAGCCCGTCATTTGTAATCATCGCCTTAACCTCTTCCAGATATTTTTTCCCTGAACCTACTACCACAAGAGGGATTCTCCATTTTGGTTCGATTATAGACATTGCTTTCACGACTGATTTTAGGTTTTTTCGTCCGATTACAGAGCCGACATAAAGAAAAAACTTATCGGGGAGATTGAATTCATATTTCACTTTCTCCAATTCATTTTGACTTGCCTTTTTTGAAAATTTATTGTCTAAGGGGAGATACACAACTTCGATTTTATCTTCACTGATATTATATGCTTTTAGTATATCTTTTTTTGTAAATTCACTTATGGCAATCACCTTAGCGGCATTTCGACAGGCATATCCGGATTTAAAATCATAAATCATCCTATCCACAGGATTATAATCCTGTTTAAAATGCTTGAAAATAAGATCGTGAATTGTTACCACGGATTTGATATTGGATCTTTTGATTCCGATTGGCAGTTCAGCGCTCAAGCCGTGAAAGACATCGATTTTGTCCTTTTCCAAATCTTTAATTATAGATACACTTCTCCAATAAAAATTAAATGCGGATTTGTTTTCGTGAATAATAAATTTTGCTTTGTCAAAAAAATACTCTGTATCCGGGTTTCTCAATGCTTTGGTCGTATATAAATGATACTCGTGTTCAGGATAATATTTTTGGAGATTTTTTACAATATTTCTACTGTAATTACCCAATCCGGTATAATTCAAAAACAACCTTTTAGCATCGAAACCGATTTTCATAATTCCGCAGCATTTATCAAATCCAAAAAATATTCTTTTTTCTCTTTTGGCAAAAACGATGATACAAAGGAGTTTTTTGCCAATTTGATAATATCAATGGCATCCAAGGCCAATGCTTTTTGTACAGCAATCAGATTCTCGTTTACATATCCACCAAAATATGCAGGATCATCGCTATTTACCGAAACCAACATACCCATATCTAGTTTTTTCTTTAAGGTATGACTCTCCAAGCTTTTTACATTACCAAGTGCAATATTTGATAGAGGGCACAAAGTCAAAGGAATTTGTTTTTTTACAATTTCTTTTACCAATTCAGGATCATCCATCGCTCTATTTCCATGGTCGATCCTATCCACTTTCAATATATCAATACTATTTCTGACATATTCAGCCGGACCTTCTTCTCCTGCATGGGCTGTAGTTTTAAACCCTGCTTTCCGTGCCTCTTCAAATATTTCTTCAAATAGTTCAGGAGGAAATCCCAATTCGGTTGAGGCGAGCCCAACCCCTATAATCTTATCCTTATACTTAAGTCCCTCTTGAAGTGTCTTCATCGCCTCTTTTGCTCCCAAATGCCTTAAAAAAGCAAGTATCAAATATGCAGACATCCCATAATCAGATTTCATCTCTTCAATCGCAGTAAAGACACCATCCATTATCACTTCACTCACTATCCCTCGCTTTGAGTATGTCTGAAAATCAATAAAAATCTCCGCGTGCAACACATTCTGAGAATACACTTTACTCAAATAAGCTTTGGTGATATCGTAGAAATCTTCGGCTTTTTTCAGCACCCGGGTGCCTTGAGTGTATATATATAAAAAATCTTTTAAATCCTTAAATTTATATGCTCCTTTAACTTCCTCAATAGTATTGTATTTCAATCCTACCTTATTCCTTTCCGCTAAAGTCAGCAACATTTCCGGTTCGATAGACCCCTCAAGATGAATATGTAATTCAGCCTTAGGTATATTTTCAATAAATTCTTTAATCATTCTCTATCCCATTTGTTTTAAAGCATGCTTAATCAAGTCCTCAACATTATTAATTTCCGGATTTGATTTCATCACTCTTCCTAATATAGTTTCAGCTTTGGTTTTATTAATGCCCAAAGCCATCAAAGCTGCTAATGCTTCATCTCTAACAGGAGAAGATGATATTTGTTTTGAAGAACCAATGGAATCACTTATTTTTAGTTTTGACACTTTATCTTTAAGGTCCAAAATGACTCTTTTGGCAGTTTTAGCACCGATCCCCTTAACTCCTTTAAGCATAATATCGTCTTCATTGATAATAGCAGATACAATATCCTTTGGGCTAAGAGTGGATAAAATAACCTGTGCCGTAGTCGCTCCAATTCCCGACACGGAAATCAGTTTTTCAAACAACATTTTCTCCTCCTCGTCAAAAAACCCATAAAGGCTCAGATCATCTTCCTTGACTTGAAGATATGTATAAAGCTTAACATCAACGGATTTTTCTATCCTGCTAAATGTATGTAAGCTGATATTGATATAATATCCGATTCCATTGTTTTCCAAATGAACAAAAGTCGGAGTTTTAAATGTAATTTTCCCTTTGATATATGCGTACATATTGTGATATTTTATTTACTTTCGTCAAATCTTTTTGCAAAGATATTTTATTTTTGTAATCTATTTTTGAACTTAAGTCAAAACTTCTCAATGAAGTGAATAAAATTGATAATAAATGATAAACGGTAGAGTTATTGGCAGTCTTGAAGGAAAAGAAAAAGGCACATTGCTTATTGCTTTTGGCGGAATGCACGGAAATGAACCCGCAGGTTACAAGGCTATTGACCTGATGATAAAAATGATAGAAGTAGAGCCAATCACAAACCCAAATTTTGTATTCAAAGGTAAAATATTGGGACTTCAAGGAAACCTTAAAGCAAAAGAAAAAGGAGTCAGATTTATAAAAGAAGACTTAAACAGATGCTGGAGAAAGGAAAAAATTGAAAAAATCAATAAATTGGATTTTGACAAATTAGAGCCTGAAGAGCAAGAGCTAAAAGAAATAATGGAAATAATCTACAAAGAGGTTCGTGAATACAAACCGGATAATATCTTTGTGATTGATTTACACACGACCTCTTCAAAGGGAGGAATATTTACCATAGTACCGGATAATCTCAGTACTGTAAAAAAAGCTATACAGCTAAACGCTCCCGTCATCTTAGGGCTTTTGAATGGTGTTAAGGGTACTTCAACCGAATATTTCAGCAATGACATCATGGGTATTCCTACTACTTCTCTAACATTTGAAAGCGGCAATCACAACGATGTTTTATCTGTCAATAGAGCTATCGCTGCTCTGACTAACCTTATGACAATCACAGGTAATTTTGATAAAAAGCACGTAGAAAATAGACATAACAAGCTATTAAAAGAGTTTTCCAAAGGATTGCCAAAACTTAGCAAATTGCTGTACAAACACAAAATATCAGAAGAAGATGAGTTCAAAATGAAACCGGGGTATAAAAACTTCCAAAAAATATCTAAAGGTGAAGTTTTAGCAGAAGACAAAAACGGTGAAATAATCTCTCAATATGACGGGAGGATACTTATGCCGTTATACCAAAAGCAAGGTCAAGAAGGATTTTTTATCATCAAAGAAATAAAAGATTTTGAAGATTGCTGTAAGTGAAAGATATATCAACATAAAAAATAAATAGTATTATGGAAATAAAAAATAGTGATTTAGATCTGGCAATCGATTATTTTGAAAATAAACAGTTTTCAGATTCTTCTGAAAAAAAGTTCTTTTCTAAATTTCCGGTTATACTTAGCTACCTTACATCAAATCAGTTTGATATTTTATCAGAAGAAGAATACATGATCCTGATGTTTGAAGCTATTGTTCTATTAAAAGCAATAGAATATAAGCAAAATAGTATGGGTGACGCTGAAGGAGCACAACTCGAAGCTCTCGAAACACAAAATTGGGATAAATTTGAATCTTTCTCAAATATGGTCTTTGAAGAAAAGGCTCATAAGTTATTTGATAATAAGAGTGAAGATGTTGTGAATTTTATACTTTCAGGCTTTGAACCTGATGAAGATGAACAAGATTTTGAAGAGATTAGCCCTGCTGCAAAAGAAATACTTCTTATCTCACTTAAAACTATATATGACTGTTTCATATAGAACCCACCTCAATCCTCCCTTACAAGGGAGGAAGCTGCAACCCGCAAAAGTATCATTTTTCATCCTAAAAGACCAATCTGTTTTTGGCAAGAAAAACCTAATTTATCTTTTACTAACATTCAATTACATCCACTTTTCCCGTCCATTTCTGAGAGGATACTTATGCATTTCATTTTTTATTAATTTTCCCGCTAGATTTCGCTAAGTACCACCAAGACATAAACAACAACATTATTTTCCTCTGCACCACTTTGCGTGACCTCTGCGCCACTTTGCGGGAAAACCTAGTCAAATGTCCAATTTTGCTTTTACTGCAAAATGATCTGAAAATTTATCGTCCAATTTCTTAAATGACATTACATCGATTTTATCAGATACAAAGATGTTGTCTATCCTTAAAAATGGTATTGGACCTCCATAAGAAACTCCCATACCCAAACCTTTTTCAACAAAAGCATCCTTTAGCAATTCTGAAATCTGTTGATAGGTAAACGATATACTGGGATCATTGAAGTCACCGCCTAATATTACAGGATAAGGAGATTTTTCAACATGTTTTTTAACTTTTTTGACCTGTCTCGCCCTGACTTGCACATATTTTTTGTATCTCGATAGTACTTCCCTCACTTTCTTTGTATCTACATCTTCTTCATTACCAAAATCGGTTGCCAAGTCAGTAGCTTGTTTTGATATTTGATTTGACATAAAATGAACGCTATAAACTCTGAACGTGTCTTTTCTTATAACAATATCAGCCCAAACACAAGAATTAGTATTCAACTGAAAATCCACTTGCCCTGAATTCACGATAGAGTATTTAGAAAATATGCCTGTCCCGATATTTTTCTCTATTTTCACATACCGGTACAAACTATCCATCTCATTCCGTATCCTTTTTGAATTTATTTCCTGTCCCAAAATGATATCTGCATTTTGACTTTTAACGTAATCCCCAAAAAGACCTTTTTTTATTTTTTTCTTATACAAATAAGCCCCCTGATTCATATTGAAAGACAATACAGTTAAGCCCATATTAGCATCCTTATCATCGAAGTGAATCGAAATTGTTTTTTTTATACTATTATATCCTATTAACAAAATTATGATAGACCAAAACATTTTTTTCTTATCGATAATAAACCAAATTATTAAAAATGCAATATTAAGAAATAATAATAAGGGAAAAACAAGTCCAAAAAAAGAAAAAACCCAAATCTTCATCGGGTCAATATGGGGAGAAATATAAGCTAAAGCAGTCAATGCGATAACAAAAAAATTGAGTAATAATATTATTCCTTTAATCAGTTTCATTTATCTTTACTTGCGAGAAACAGGAATTCCCTCTCTGAATCACTCAAACTCTCGTATCCTTTCTCTTTAATTTTTTTCAGTATGTCATCAAGCTTTTTATCAAACTCTTTTTTGCTTTTATCAAGCTTTTTATCATAAAATGCTCCTTTGGATTTATATCTAACGCTCAAATTTTTATTAAGATTGCTTTTCTTGAAAGAAACCGCTTTTATAATACCATTAAATAATAGATCCAGTCTCCATGTTTTATTAAAAGAATAAATATACAACCAGCCAAAAATAACTCCACCTAATAGTGAATAAAACACATTATTATAACTTGTATAGGCATAAACCAATTGGAGTAAAACATATATAATCACTACAATTTTCAGCTCTACATTTCCAAAAATAAGCAATCTTATATTATAGTTAGGTACCAAAACCGCAGACGCAACAGTCAATGACAGCACCGCAGTATTGCAGCCTGTAATAAATCCAAATCCTGAATTACCTGTAAAATTTAATACAAAAATATACACCAAAGCTCCAAAAACACCACCCATAATATAAACCGGTAAAACTTTATCATCGCCTACCATATCTCCCAATATCGAACCAAACCAATACAGAATTAACATATTCCATATCAAATCCATAAGATTGTTTGAAACAAACAAATGTGTAAAAATTACCCAAGGATGAGTCAAGTCCCAAATATAATTGTCGGATACCAGAAAATATTTAGTTACTGTGTGTGCAACACCACTATCTCCAACCAAAGCATTAGCCAAAAAAAGCAATACGGATAAACCCAAATTGAAAACAATCAATTTTGTCACCATATTTCCTGATCTGATAAATCTCCTCAAGTCCTGAAACAAACTACTTTGCATTAAAAATCAAATTTATACCTGAAGCGTGTTAATAAAAATCCGGTTATTGCTCCTCCCACATGAGCAAAATGAGCAACGCCATCATTAAGACCTATACCCATAAATAGCTCTGCTACTATCAATAAGGGAATCAGTATCCTGGCCTCAACCGGTATGGGGGGAAATAAAAGCATCAACTTTCTCCTTGGAAACTGCGTGCCAAAAGCAGCCAAAATCCCCATCACAGCGCCTGAAGCACCAACAGCAGGCACATTTACCAATTGATTGATCTTGCCCAAAGTATTTATATAATTCTGCCCTCCCCTAAGAACGCTATACCCTTCACTAATCACAGTTTGATACATTTCAGGAGTAACCGAACCAAGCAAATATCGTAAATAAATAAACTTAACCAAATAATGAAATCCAATTGCACCTAATCCGCTCATTAAATAAACAAAAAGAAAATATTTATCGCCCCAATAGTATTCCATAATACTACCAAACATATACAACATAAACATATTAAAAAATAAATGAGGCACCAGATTTCCGTGCATAAACATATGAGTAACTATCTGAATAGGGTGAAAATGCGTTGATGAGGGATAATATGCCATAAAATACTCCATCCATCCGGGAAACATATATGTTACCACAAAAAATACTAAGACATTAATTATAATTAAATTCTTAACTACAGGTGTTACTTGATTCATATTTACTTATTTTCATTAAGATTGGTTAAACCTCCTGATAATATCATCCATTTCTATTTTAATAAAACACTTCTTCCCACTTGGCGTATTATACGGATTTTCACAATTGAACAGATTATCTACCAAATATATCATCTCTTCAATAGTGAGAGATTCATCTCTTTTTCTTGCATTTAATTTCGCCAGCCTTTTTGAAAAATTTTCCTTAAACAGTGATTCGATTTCCAATGAATCATTACTATTCTCAATGATATCCTGCAAAGCTAAATAAACAGATTTTTTATCAATTATATTGTTTGGAATAGCTTTAACACAAATTCTTTCAGATTTATCTATCTCCAAAAGAAAACCAAATTTGGATAATTCATCTAAAACAGTTTCCAAAAACTTCACTTCGTTTTTATCAATATCCAAAATTTTAGGAAAAAGGAGTTGTTCCATGCCCACACTCTTGCCGACATTGTAAGTTCTCATATATTCTTCATATAAAATTCGCTCATGTGCATTTTTTTGATCTATCAAAATAAATCCTGATTTCACCTCTTTTAGTATATAAGAATTATGTAATTGGAAGACGTTTCCTCCGGATATATTATCTTGATTATCTATGAGCATGCCGGTAGAAGAATTCAATCTGCTTGGAAACTCTTGAATATCTTTACTTCTTTCAACTTCATTATCATCTTTACCTACAATCTCAAAGGCTTTCTCCCATTCATCTCTATTTCTATTCGGTTCGATTTTAGGATTTCTATAAGATGAGGACAAATCCTGATTCGATTTACTTTTAGCAGAATGTCCAACTAAGTCATCAAACCCCTTGTCATTAAAGTCTAAGGAGGGCTTATAGGTAAATTGGCCGATAACGTGTTTTATCGCAACTTTCAAGTAGCTATAAATTAATCTCTCATCTTCAAACTTAATCTCCTGCTTAGTAGGATGAATATTTATATCAATTTTATCAGGATCTATTTCCAAAAATAAAAAATAAACGGGAAACACACCCTTTTCGATATATTCCTCATACGTACTGTATATAGCATGATTAAGATAACTACTTTTAATAAATCTATTATTAACAAATAAAAATTGGTTGGTTCTGGATTTCCTGCACGCTTCGAGTTTACCGATAAATCCGGAGACTTTTAGTATCTCCATTTCCTCTGATACAGGTAAAATCTTGGATTCGAATCCTCTACCAAATAATCCTGTTATTCGAGTCTTCAGATTTGATTTGGGTAATCTGTAAAGTTCTTTACCATTATGATAAAAACTAAAAGCGATATCTGTATGTGCCAATGCCAAGCGTATAAACTCGTCGTTGATATGTTTAAGTTCTACACTATCTGATTTTAAGAATTTTCTCCTCGCAGGAACATTAAAAAATAAATTTTTTACAGATATTTTGGTTCCTACTTCGCTCTGAATAACGGTTTGACTTTTGAATTTTGATCCTATCAAAACAATTCTCGTACCGACTTCATTATCTTCTTGCCTTGTCACCAACTCCACATGGGCTATAGCCGCAATCGAAGCGAGTGCTTCACCTCTAAAACCTTTAGTCTTTATTTTAAATATATCATTGGCAGATTTAATTTTTGAAGTAGCGTGTCTTTCAAAACACATCCTTGCATCTGTATCGGACATCCCTATACCATTATCAGCTACTTGAATCAATACTTTACCCGAATCTTTTATAACTAATACTATCTCGCTTGATCCCGCATCAATTGAATTTTCCATCAACTCCTTTACTACTGATGCAGGTCGTTGAATTACCTCACCTGCAGCAATTTGATTTGCGATAGAATCCGGCAATAATTGTATAATATCACTCATTCACTATTTTATTAAAGATTCGATATTTACAAAATATTTTGTCAACAGATAATAAGTCATAGCAATAATAAGAATCAATATAACTACCAATCTTAAATTTGAACTTTTATCCCTTCCAATTTTGTGCTTAGACATACCAAACCCCGCACGATTATCTCGGAAGTTGCGTCTTATGTTTGATTTGATATTTGCATACTTCTCATCTTCTCTTTTGTGTACTTTTGCCAATTTATCCTCAATATATTCTTTTTCAGCATCATAAAAGCGTGGTATCGGATCAAATTTTCTATGCTCCGGCTTTTTGAAAATACTAAATTTGGAAATTAAACTCATATTTCACTATTTTATACCAAAATTAAACAAAATTTACCAATATATCAAGAACTAAAGCCTATAAATAAAAAAAGGGCTTCCAAAAAGGAAGCCCTCGTATCTTAACAATTAATCCAATGCTTACTTAATAATAACCATTTTCTTAGTTGCTGTATAATCTCCTGATTCAAGTTTGTAATACAATACTCCACTTACTCTAAGGTCTTTCTTAGACAATGTTA
>Ga0256832_1000659_pt1 | contig 22607 bp, 16 predicted proteins | sample 134614metaG_FD_190534 | JGI IMG/M metagenome (GOLD analysis project Ga0256832, IMG submission 190534) | Hydrothermal vent microbial communities from Lau Basin, Pacific Ocean - 134-614 | ecosystem: Environmental > Aquatic > Marine > Hydrothermal vents | place: Pacific Ocean: Lau Basin | collected... | reverse complement strand
ACATCTGTTCAGCTGTGGGGACCGGTGGCACTATTGCCGGTTTGATTAATTCGACCAAACCACATCAAAAAGTTTTGGGATTTCCGGCATTAAAAGAACAATTCTTACATCAAAATATTGCTAAGTTTGCCCAATCGGATAATTGGAAACTTATCAGAGATTATCATTTTGGCGGTTTTGCCAAAATAGATAAAAAGTTGGTAAACTTCATCAATATGGTCAACAGTTTGCATTATTTACCGCTTGACCCCATTTATACCGGTAAAATGCTTTATGGCATTATTGATTTAATCAAAAAAGATTATTTCCCGAAAGGCAGTAAAATATTAGCCATTCATACCGGTGGTTTGCAAGGAAAAGACGGTATGAATATTAAGCTCAAAAAGAAAGCATTACCTTTATTAATTTAATCATTATATGCAAAAAGTCCGGCACCATAAAGTCCCGGACTTTTTTTAAGTAAAATTAATTATAAAGATTTACCTATTTTTGTTCATCTGTATTATCTTCATCTTTTACGATTAAGAATTCAGAACGTCTGTTTAGTTGATATTGTTCTTTGGTACAAGGCGAACATTTAACAGCAGGTTCACTTTCACCCTTACCTTCAGCCGATAATCTGGAAGCATCAATCCCTTTTGAAATAATATATTCCATGGTTGACTTAGCTCGTTTTTCAGACAATTTTTGGTTATATTCGGCTGTTCCTCTACTATCGGTATGTGAAACAATATGAATTTTTAAATCAGGATATTTTTTCATCGCTTCTACCACTTTATCTAACTCAAAAGCAGCATCGCGACGGATATTCCATTTATCAAAATCAAAATAAATAGGATTGATGTCTAATTCTTTAACCGTAATAATTTTTTCAATAGGATTCAAAGCTATTTTAACCGCCACTTCTTCGTCATCAGTAGGGGCTACATTGACTTTATTATTTTCATATTCTTCTGCTCTACCTTCTACTGCTACATTTTGATTACATTCTATTAAGAAATCAGCATGACCTTCATCATCGGTTAATTTGGTTTTAATAGGATTACCTTCCTTATCGGTTAAGGTTACTGAAGCTTGTGGTATAACTTTGCCTGTTTTGGCATCAACAACAGTTGTTGAAATTAACACATCACAAACGGGTTTAATATTTTTTATGGTATAGATATTATCATCACCAACTCTTGATGCATCTCTATTACTGGAGATAAAACCGTTTTTAGTATCATCATCAATATAGATAGCGAAATCATCTTTACCACTGTTTAAAGGCACTCCTAAATTGCGAGGTCTTGAAAATTTGCCATCAACATTTTTACATGCAAAAACATCTAAGCCTCCTAAGCCCAAATGACCATCGGATGAGAAGTACAAATCACCTTTTTTACTGACAAAAGGGAAATTTTCACGTCCTTCAGTATTGATGTTCGGTCCTAGATTTACCGGATCGCCAAATTTATTATGACCTTTGATTTCGACAACATACAGGTCAGATTGTCCTAAACCACCTGGCATGTCGGATGAGAAATACAATTTTTTGCCATCAGGACTCACTGCCGGATGTCCAACGGAATAGTTATCATTGTTAAAGGGCAATTCTTGTACGTTAGTCCATTCGTCGCCAACTAATTGGGCAGAAAACAATTTAAGACGACTGATACCGGTTGAATCGGTTTTGTATGATCTGTCATAATAATTATCACGGGTAAAATACATGGTTTTCCCATCGGGGGAGAAGCAGAATGTACCGTCGTGATATTTTGTATTCACATCGCCGGGGATTTTTTCTATATTACTAACAACTCCATCGACATAATCAGCTTGATAAATATCTAAAAAGGGCTGTTGGTCCCAATCATATTTTTTACCTTTGGTATCACGAGCAGATACAAAAAATAATTTATCACCAAGTGGCTTGGCATCAAAATCAGCATATTCCGTATTGATGTTTGGCATTTCATTAACGACAAATTTGTCTTTACCACGATCTAAAATTTTAGGTAAATAATTAGGGTTTTCTCTAAATTTGATCGCTCTATGATCAGCCGGTTTCATTTTAGCAAATTTCTCCATCCATGGAATGCTCTCTTCGTATTTACCATTAGCTTTCAACATTTGTGCATAACGATAAAAAACCTCCGGATCATCAGATTTTTGAGCTAATATGGCATAATATTTTTCGGCATTTTTAGTATCGAAAATTTGATAATAAGCATCGGCAAGATTTTGATATACATGTATATCGGTATCGCCTTTTGCTATGGCTTTTTCATAAGTTTCCGCTGCTTTTACATATTGTAAGCGCTGATAATATTTATCGGCTTTTTTAACAAGAGAACTTTGTGCCATGATGGCATTCAGCCCAAATGTCAGTGAAATGATGAGTATATATATTTTTTTCATAGTCATAATTTTTAGAAGTATCTGGGTGATAACATAACTTTTTTACTGAGTGCCCAATCATAGTTTAAGAAAAACTCGTGGGATACCGGACTGTAATAGGAGATATCTGAAACATGAACATCATAAGCATATCCTAAACGCAAACTGTCAAATAAACGAACATTAAATAAGAAATTGACCGAATCGCTTAAACGATAGGATGAGCCAAACTCAAATCTGTCAAAGAACAGAAAGTTTAAATTCAAATCGGCTTGAATCGCTTGACTGATGTTATTATATAACAAGAAATGCGGTTTAAGCTTAAATATTTTTCCAATGTTGAATACATAACCACCGGCAACAAATAAGTGAACTTCATCAGTTGCTTGGTAACCATTTCCTCCATTAAATTTATTAGCTAAAAAGTTTGGAACGGAAACTGATAAATAGTATTTGTCGGTATAATAAAACACACCGGCACCGAGATTAAGGCGTGTATCACTTAAGCTATTGGCTAAAACCGGATCATTTGGATGAACGATATAATAATCGTTATTAACATTGAACAAATTAACACCTGCTTTTAAACCGAAAGCCAAGTTTGAATTTTTAAAATGTAAGGTATGCGAATAATCAGCTGTTATCATACTTTGTTTGATAGGTCCATATGCATCTTTAATAAAAGATAAGCCGGCACCGTTATTATCATTGAAAGCACCATGAATATTAGCTGTTAAAGTTTTGGGATTTCCTGGAGCATCATACCATTGGTTACGATATAATGTTCCGAAGGAAATAACTTCGGGTCCTCTCGAACCGGCATAAGCCGGATTTAAAATATTCATATTATACATGTATTGCGTATAATGTGGCAATTGTTGTGCTTGGATAGTTCCTAATGAAAGGAAAAGGAATCCAACAATACTTAATATTATTTTTTTCATAGTTAATTAGTTTTTTATCTTGCTAAATACAACCAACCGGTTAATTTTTTTCCATCTTTAAGTTTGATAACATAAAAATAGGTAGCTGCGGGTAAATCATTTCCTTTATTGTTTTTTCCGACAAATTCATTGGTATAGTTTGATTTATCATAAACCAAAACGCCGCGACGGTCAAAAATTTCAACTTTATCAATACCGGTTTTTTGAGCTAAGTAATCTAAAAACCATTGATCATTGTCACCATCACCATTAGGTGAAATAGCTTCGGGAACACGACATTCAAATTGATAAGGTGTCACTACGTCTGTAAAACTGGCAACACAACCGTCAACAGTAATATTTACGGTATATGTGCCACCATTTGAGATAGTTAATTTAGGATCGGTGCCCAAAACTGTTCCGGCGCCATCCACCCATTCATAAGAAATATTGGTGTAATCGGATGCATTTTGAACCGTCCCATCTAAGATTTTGGTTTCATTTTGACAAATCATTTCTTCTTCCGGTAAATTGACTTGTAATTGTGGCAATTGATAGACCGTTACTTCATCAAATTCTGAGAATGTATTACCATGACAATCTTCAAAAACCACTTCAAGCGTATATGTTTCTTGTCCGTTTACCGGATTAAAAGGAACCGTTACATCTACTCCGGTTCCTACCACATTTCTGCTACTGTCATACCATTTAACCGTAGCATTAGCATCAGGTATGAATTTATAAGCTTCCGGAGTAGCAGGTGAAATATCCCAAGCGCCTGTATTTCTGTTAGGCAAAGTAGGACTGGTGACATCACCCGGGTAGTTACCGCAAGTATCAGGTAGCAACTCTTCATTTTGCGTACCTAATGTTGCCAAACCGTCATTCCAACTGGAGCATACGGGCTTTTCTTTAATATGAACTTCGAAAGAAAAATCATTTTCATTAAATACAATTTCTTGACTAGATAAAAGGTTGTTACAACTAAATTGCGGAATGTCTTTATAAATAACGATAAACTTACGGTTAGGCGCTGTTCCAATAGTCATATATTTTATGTCTTCAGTAGGATACGAAACACTGATATCAATATCATGATAAGCTCCCATAATAGAAGCGAAAGATAAATTGTTTGAACTGTCCCAGTATGGTAAAGTGTGATTCGGAATTAATTCTGTCGGATCAATTGACCAAGCATCATAAGTTGCTGCCACACCGGGTTCAAAAATAATATCCCCGTTTGAACCGACAACTATTTGGTTATAAGTTCTGCCATAAAAATAAACAGGAAAAGGTAAATCAATGGCATCACCATACCGGTCATCAATCCTGAGTGGAGTTGTATTTCCCCCATCTGTAATCATCACATCTTGCGCTGTAGCATCAATTGGAACCCAGTTAAACGGTGTACTTTCAACACGATAGCGACCGGTTAAAACGCGACCGATGTCGGCATGTAAGCTTACTTCCGTTTCGCCATTGCAAACTGTTTGGTCAGGTCCGGCATCAATATGCTGTGCTTGAATATTTGTAGTTGAGAAACCAAATAATAGCACAAACAATATAAAGTAATTGTTTCTTTTCATAATTTTGTTATTTTAATATAATAAAGCCAAAAATAAAAAAAAATCCGGCAAATCATATGTTTAATTAATTTTATTTGTCAATAAATAGAAAGATGATTGAAAAAAAAGAAAATTTTTACGAAAAAGTTATTTTAATAGGAATAATTAATCAACAGCAACCGGCTGAAAAAGTAGAAGAATACCTTAAGGAACTTGAATTTTTATCAAAAACAGCCGGAGGCATCGTTTTAAAATCCTTTGTGCAAAAGCTGGACAAACCAAATCCTAAAACTTTTTTAGGGTCAGGTAAATTGCAAGAAATTAAAGCTTATATAGAGGAACATGAGGTAGATAGTGTGATATTTGATGAAGAGTTATCACCCGCCCAACAAAAAAATTTAGAAAAAATTTTGCAGGTTAAAATAATTGACCGAACGCGCTTAATTCTTGATATTTTTGCACAACGTGCCCAAACATCATATGCACGGACGCAAGTAGAATTGGCACAATACCAATATCTATTACCGCGATTAACCGGCATGTGGACGCACTTGGAACGCCAACGTGGTGGTATCGGAATGCGTGGACCCGGTGAAACGGAAATAGAAACCGACCGGCGGATCATTAGAGACAAAATTGCTCTGCTTAAAAAGAAATTGAAATCTATAGATAAGCAAATGGCAACGCAACGCGGCAATCGCGGTAAAATGGTACGCGCCGCACTGGTCGGTTATACCAATGTCGGAAAAAGTACCTTGATGAATATTTTGAGCAAATCGGATGTTTTTGCCGAAAATAAACTTTTTGCCACTTTAGATACCACCGTAAGAAAAATTGTCGTACATAATATTCCTTTTTTATTAACCGATACGGTTGGATTTATTAGAAAATTGCCAACCCAATTGATTGAATCTTTTAAATCAACACTAAATGAAGTAACCGAAGCTGATTTGTTGATTCATGTTGTAGATATCTCGCATCCTAATTTTGAAGAACATATGCAAACGGTTCAACAGATTTTGGCAGAAATAAAGGCAGCTGATAAACCATCTGTAATTGTCTTTAATAAAATTGACTTATTGCCTGATAATCAAAATAAAACACTACAAAAAACTTGGTTGGCTAAATCTTACCATCCGGTTGTATTTATATCAGCGGTACAAAAATATAATATAGACAAATTGAAAGACACATTATATAATGAAGTCCGAAAAATTCATATCAAACGTTTTCCATATAATGACTTTTTATATCCCGATTTGGATAAATTGTCTTAAAAAATCTTCACTAAAATATAATTTATCTTATATTTGTAAATTATTGTTATGACAATTTATTAACCTAATTCATTTTTTATGAAAAACATTCCGGTCATTTTTATAGCCATTTTCTTAATGTTGTCAATAAGCTCTTGTGTACCCTATAAAAACATTGTCTATATACAAGGTGATTTGCCCGATAATATTATAGATAGTACCAGCTATAAAATACAAAAAAATGATATTTTATATGTCAATTTAAAATCCGGTAACGAAACGGTAGAACGTCTTTTTAAAATGCAACAAAATATTGCGACTTCTAACCGGAACTCTGAAAGTTCATTATATTTTGACGGCTATACAGTTGATAACAACGGCTATATTGAATTGCCGGTTATTAATAAAATATATGTTGAAGGTAAAACTTTTAAAGAAGTTAAAGAGATAATCAAACGTAAACTTTTGGAGACGCAATTCAGAAGTTTAAATGATATATACATTAAGGTCAAACTTGCCGGTGTACCTTTTACGGTATTAGGTGAAGTCAAAAATCCCAGAACAGGTGTTTTGTATAAAGAAAAACCCACTTTATTTGATATTTTGGGAGGTGCCAGTGATATTACCCTGGTTGGAAACCGCAAAAAAGTTATGATCATCAGACGGGAACAAAACAAATTAGTCAAAAAAACTTTGGATTTGACTAATGCCGATATTGTACAATCACCTTATTTCTATATACGTCCCAATGATGTTGTTTATGTACCTCCTTTACCTCAAAAAACTTGGGGTACCGGCACCACCTTGCAACAAAGTATTTCTACAACAATTACAGCTTTGTCTCTCATTACAACCATAATCTTATTTAGCAAATACGTAAAATAATTTTTTTATGAATATTGATAATCAGTTTGCTTTTGATGACGAACAGTCCAATTTTGATTTTAAATTATTACTATTCAAACTGTTGTCACATTGGAAATGGTTTGTGGTAACACTGGTAGCGGCTTTAGCTATCGCTTATTATATCAATTTGCACAAACAAAATATTTATGAACTGGACAGTTATGTAACCATTAAAGAGGAAAATAATCCTTTTTTTACTTCCAATATGAGTTTGGTTTTTAATTGGGGAGGAGTCAGTGATAAAGTCAATTTAATCATAACCACCCTAAAATCACGCTCGCATAATGAAAAAGTGGTCGATAAACTCAAAAGTTATATTTCATACCAAAAAAAAGGCAGATATTATTGGATTGATCTCTACCAAAAAAGTCCTTTTATATTCAAGCCCGATGCATCAAAATGGCAAGTCATTAATGTTCCTATTGAAATTAAAGTATTAAACGATCAACAAATTCAAATCTATTTTAAACCGAACAAAAATCTGGTAACCCTATACCAATATAAAGATAAAATCAGTAAAAAAGCTTCTGTAAATCCCATTACTAAAACTATTAATTTCGGTGAACCGATTAATTTAGATTTCATATCGGGGACTTTTTATAGGAATACAAAAGCCGGTTATGACCAAAACACTATTTATCGACTGATTTTAAAAGATTTTAATAAGGTTGTTTCCAATATGAAAGACCGGTTGGTCGTCAAAAATAAAAACAAGAATTCGTCAATTTTGGTTTTAAAATTACGGGGACAAAATAAAGATGAGATAGCTGATTACCTCAACACAACAACCGGTTTGTTAAAAAAACAAATACTGGATGATAAAAACAAATTTGCCTTAAATACCATCAAGTTTATTGACTCTACTTTAAAATATATTTCCAAAGATTTATCAGTTGCAGCACGTGATTTAAAAGATTTTATCAGTAATAAAACTATTTTAAATCTTGATGATCCAACTTCTAAACTTTTTGAAAAAGTTTCGGCATTTGATCAAACCAAAAGTACGGTTACTCTAAAAAAATTGTATTATGAACAACTGCTGGATTACCTCAATAATAAAAAAAATTATGAAAACCTACCGGCACCGACTGTAGTCGGTATAGACGATCCGACTATTATTGAAAAAGTAGGTCGTATTACACAATTAGCCGTCAAACGTAGAAATGAACTCACACACTTTCAACCGGATGCACCGGTCATTAAACGCATCGATTTAGAAATCGAATCGCTGCGTCAATCACTATTACAAACTGTTCAATCTGCCTTACATACCCTCAATCAAGAGATGGAGTTGATTGATAAGAAAATAAAGAAAATTGAAGCCCAGATTAATAAACTCCCCGAAGAAAAACAAATATTACTGGGGTTAAAGCGCAAATATGATTTAAAACAAGAAATATACAATACGCTCTTGCAAAAACGTAATGAAGCCGGCATCGTAAAAGCATCCAATGTCTCCGATTTAAAAATCATTGATAATGCTAAAGATGTCGGGCAGCCTCCGGTAGCACCAAACCGGCAAATCAATTACCTGATTGCCCTTGCTGCCGGATTGTTTTTACCGGCACTCATTATTATTATTTTATTTTTCCTTGACAACAAAGTACATGATATATCTGATGTTGAAAACCTTACGGATACTCCTATTATAGGACAAGTCTATCACTGGGATAAAAAAGGTAACTTACCGGTATTGAACTATCCGGATGATATTATATCCGAATCCTTCCGATCTCTACGTTCCGCTTTGCGATTTATGTTCCCTGCTCATAAAAAATCACATACTGTTTTGATTACCTCCAGTATTTCCGGTGAAGGTAAAACTTTTGTGTCATCTAATTTGGCTATTGTGCAAGCCATTAGTAACAAGAAAACCGTCGTTTTAGAATTTGATTTACGTAAGCCAAAATTTAAAGAATATTTTAAAGAGGCACAAAGCGACCATTTAGGTTTATCTCATTATTTAAGCGGATTGGCTAGTTTAGACGATATTATTGTACCAACCGGTGTCGAAAATTTAGATTTGATTTTGTCCGGTAAAGTTCCACCGAATCCTTCCGAATTAATACTAAATGACTTAACTGCCGAATTGTTTGAACAACTATCGGCTAAATATGATCAGATTATTATTGACACACCACCTATGGGTTTGGTGTCCGATGCTATGGAATTACAAAAACATGCCGATATTGCTATTTTTATAGTTCGTGAAGATTATACTTTAAAATCTTTAGTTAAAGATATTGATGAACGACATAAGAAAAAACAAATGAAAAACCTCGGCATCATCTACAATGATTTTAAAGTTAATGCCTTTAAAAAATATGGTTACGGACATAAATACGGCTATGGCTACGGCTACGGCTATGGTGATTATTTTGACAAAAAACAACAATCATGGTGGCAAAAATTATGGCATAAGTTTACCGGACATTAAATGTGTATTTAGCAAACTTTTGCTGTTAAATCAAAAAAGTCCGGTGTAAATTTTGTAAATTTGAAATTCAAATTTACACCCGATATTTTATGCAGTGGCAATACAAACCTAAACCGGATTCCGAAATTGTTAAAAGGCTTCAAAATGAGCTGAATATCCCCGAAAAGAATGCCTATTTGTTGGCACAACGCGGAATTTCCAATTTTGAAGAAGCCCGTCGTTTTTTCAGACCGCAACTTACCGACTTGCATGATCCATTTTTGATGAAAGATATGGACACAGCTATTGCCAGAATAGAAAAAGCCATAAAGAACAACGAAAAAATATTGATTTACGGTGATTATGATGTCGATGGCACGACAGCCGTTTCCATTGTCTATTCTTATTTAATCGATTTTTATGATAAAATTGATACCTATATTCCCGACCGCTATAGTGAGGGGTATGGTATTTCGGTTCAAGGTATTGACTTTGCTGCTAAAAACGGATTTTCATTGGTTATTGCTCTAGATTGCGGTACCAAAGCAATTGATAAAGTACGCTATGCACAAGAAAAAGGCATCGATTTTATCATTGGCGATCATCATACACCCGGTGATGTTCTGCCTTCTGTAGTTGCTTTTTTAAATCCGAAACAACCGGCTTGTCCATATCCTTATAAAGAATTGAGTGGTGCCGGCATTGCGTTTAAACTAATTCAAGCATTGCAACAAAAAATGCAACTGCCATTAGATGATATTATGCCGTTTCTAGATTTGGTTGCTGTCAGCATCGGGGCAGACATTGTCCCCATAACCGGTGAAAACCGCATTATGGCTTATTACGGACTCAAACAAATAGAAAAAAATCCACGCCCCGGATTGCGAGCTTTATCCCGAACTAAACAAGATAAAACACTAAATATAAGCGATTTGGTATTTACGTTAGCCCCTCGTATCAATGCCGCCGGACGTATCAAACATGGCAAAGAAGCTGTAAAATTACTAGTCGAAAAAGATTTATCTGTTGCCAATCATTTTGCAGATGAAATAGAATTGTACAATGAAGAACGTCGCGGTTATGACCAAAAAATAACCGTTGAAGCTTTACAACAAATAATAGATCAAAAAGAAGAAAACCGGTTTTCTACCGTAGTTTTTAATCCCGAATGGCATAAAGGCGTCGTCGGAATTGTAGCGAGTCGTTTGATAGAAACCTATTACCGTCCTACTATTGTTTTTACACAGTCTAATGGGGTTATTTCCGGTTCTGTACGTTCCGTATCGGGTTTTAATGTTTACGATGCTTTGCAAGCTTGTAATGATTATATCATTCAATTTGGCGGACATAAATATGCTGCGGGCTTAACCGTTGCTCCCGAACAGCTTGAAAATTTTAAAGCCAAATTTGAAGAAGTCGTTAAAAATACCATTACAGAAGCATCTATGGTGCCCGAAATACGGATTGATACAGATTTGTCATTTAAAGATATCAACCGGAAATTTTTTAACATCCTAAAACAAATGGCACCGTTCGGACCCGGCAACATGCATCCGGTATTCGTTACCCAAGGGGTCAATGATACCGGCTATAGTAAAAAGGTAGGCAAAAACCAAAACCATTTAAAACTGTCGTTGCGCGAACTGAAATCGGGCTTAACCATGAGTGGTATTGCTTTTAATATGGCAGACAAAACCGATTTGGTTAAATCGGGGGTCCCTTTGTCAATAGCTTATACCATAGAAGAAAACCATTGGAACAACAAAGTCAGTTTACAATTACACATTAAAGATATAAAACCGGTTTACGGACAACAAGAATCATAGCACACGATTAAAAACTTATAGAATGGCATTTACCGAACAAGATTTTATCATACGAGAAAAATTACTTAATCAACCTCATGATTTAGTTATTGATTCGGAAGCGCCATCCAATATAGCATTGGTAAAATATTGGGGAAAGTATGGCGTACAATTACCGATGAATCCTTCTATTAGTTTTACATTAAATAAAAGTCAAACACAAACTACAGTATATTTAACAGCACTCGATAAAATATCTGATAAAGTATCGTTTAAGTTTTATTTAGACCAAAAACACCAAGCTGATTTTGAACCTAAAATAGCCGGTTTTTTTAAAAAAATTAAAAAATTTGTCCCATTTATTACATATTTCAATTGGAAAATATACAGCAGTAACTCTTTTCCACATTCCAGTGGTATTGCTTCTTCGGCAAGTGGTTTTGCTGCTTTATCCAAAATTATTGTAGATTTGGAAAAGCAATTATATCCACCAAAAACGGAAACTTATTATGCTTATAAAACTTCATTTTTAGCTCGTCTCGGTTCAGGAAGTGCTTCGCGAAGTACAGCACATCCGGTTATGATTTGGGGACATCATCCTGATATTAAACAAACATCCGATTTATATGCAATCGTACCTGATTTCGAAATACATCCTATTTTTAAAACTTACAAAGACAGCATTATTTTGGTAGAAAAAGGACAAAAAAAGGTTTCTAGCACAGTCGGACATACCTTAATGAATACACATCCTTTTAAAAACATTAGAAAACAACATGCTTATGAGCGCGTTTTACAAATGACCCGATACCTAAAATCCGGCGATCTTGAAAATTTTATCAAATTAACTGAAGCGGAAGCATTAGAACTACATGCTTTAATGATGACTTCAAGTCCTAATTATATATTAATGCAACCCGATACGCTAAAAATTATTCATAATATAAGAAATTTTAGAAAAAAAACCGGATTACCACTCTGTTTTACACTAGATGCCGGAGCCAACGTACATGTTTTGTATCCGGATGAAATAACCCAACAACTACAACAACTATTGTTTTCAAAAATTGAATTTGAAACGATTCATGACTACATATGATAAAAGTAGCATCTTATCCAATCGAAATAAACAGATAGAAACAGACTTTTACTCGAAAAATATCATCAAAAATTTTTATCAAAAATTAATGTTTTTGTAATTATTTAGTTGTCAGTTACATAAACGATAACAAATACTTACAAACGACAATTTTCGTAAGTAATCGTTTATAAACCGATTAAATTTTTCCTACCGACATACATTTGCACTATCAAAACAATCGAAGCACGAAAGTTTGAATTTATGTATTAACCTTTAAATTTTAATTATTATGAGTACTTTAAGAAACAGTGTAAAATTAATCGGAAATGTAGGACAAGTTCCTGAAATCAAAACTTTGGAAAACGGTCGTAAAGTTGCCAATTTTTCTATCGCAACCAACGAAACCTATACCAACAAAGACGGCGAACGTGTCACGCAAACTTATTGGCACAATTTAGTAGCTTGGGGCAAAACCGCCGATATCATCGAAAACTATGTCGATAAAGGTAAAGAAGTTGCCATTGAAGGCAAACTAACCAATCGTAGTTACGAAACCAAAGACGGACAAAGACGTTATATAACCGAAATATTGGTCAATGAAATTTTGTTATTAGGAAGTAAAAATTAGCTGAAAATATTGACTGCAATTTATAAAAAAAACAGCCCGACATTGTCAGGCTGTTTTTTTATAAATTGATTAAAGCATTATTGCTTAAATGCTATCTACTTCACTGATTTTAGCCAAAATGTCAGCATATGGCAAGATTAAATATTCTTTGCCGTCCAATTCCACTTTGTTACCGGCAAATTTTTTATACATAACAATATCGCCGGGATTTACGGCAGCATCTTCAATATTGCCTAATGCTAAAACACGTCCCAATGACGGTTTTTCTTTGGCACTGTCAGGGATAATAATGCCCGAAGGTGTTTTTTCTTCGATAAATTCATCAGTTAATTCCAATAATACATTTTCGTTTAATGGTTGTAATTCTCTCATATTTTTCAATTTTTAGTTATTTATTCTGTCGGTATATTTAATATTCTACTTAGTTTGGGTGTATCAAAGCCAATAATAATTTGACCGTTAATATCGGTTTGCGGTACCCCGCGTTGTCCGCTTTTACGAACCATTTCTGCTGCAGCTTGTTGATTAACCGCTACATTTATATCGGTAAATTTAATACCGTGTTTGGTCAAATATTGTTTCAGTTTATTACAATATGGACAACTTGGTGTCGAATAAACAATTACACGTTTTTGAGTTTGTCCGTTATTTGCTCTTGCATAAGCAGCTTTTTTTTCGTGAATAATCTGATCGAAATAATTGGAGGTTTGACAACCCTTGATAATGTTTTCTACTTTTCCGTTATTTACCACAACTAATGATGGTACTGCTGTTACCCCGTAATGTTGATGTACATTTCGTACATCGTTGACATCAACCGTAAAAACTTTACCGTCTTTAACTTTCTTTAAAGCATCGTATGCACAATCGGAATTAGGTGTCCCTTTTTTATAAATCAGAATGTATTTTTTAAAGTCTTTATCCTTAATGATATCTTGATAATCTTTAACGTCTATAAAATTCATAATGCATTGGTCATTTTCAACGACAAATTTACAATAAATATGCCACAGGATTATTTAATGAAACAAAGCCATTGGGTTATGTCAAATTGTCATATCTTTGCGTCGGAATAATTCTTGCACATACAAGAAAACGCTTTTGTAAACAAACACACTCCCTAAAACGTCAAAAATTAGAATAATGAAAAAGAAAACATCACATAAACATACCGGTCCAAAAAAAGATTTTAAATCAAAAAACTATAAACCGCGCTATAAAAAAAAACCGTCAAAGCCAACCAATGTCCCTAAAACCGATGGTACCATGCGTTTAAATAAATATTTGGCTCATGCGGGTATTGCGTCACGCCGTGAAGCTGATGATTTGATTAAAATTGGTGCAGTAAGTGTAAATGGCGAAATCATTACTGAAATGGGTTATAAAGTAAAACCCGATGATAAAGTACAATTTAACGGAGAAACGATTAAACCGGAAAAGAAAGTTTATGTATTGCTTAACAAACCCAAAAATTTTATCACAACGACTGAAGACGACAAAGGGCGTAAAACCGTCATGGAATTAGTCGAAAAATCGGCACCGGTTCGTATTTATCCGGTGGGGAGATTAGATCGTAATACAACCGGCGTCTTACTCTTTACCAATGATGGTGATTTGGCTAAAAAATTGACGCATCCCAGACATCAAGTTGAAAAAATTTATCATGTCAAACTCAATAAAAACTTAAAACCGTCTGATATGGAAAAAATCAAAGACGGATTAAAGTTGGAAGACGGCGAAATTCAAGTTGATGACATTTCATTTATCAAAGGTGCTCCGCATAACGAAGTTGGCGTTAAAATACATTCGGGACGCAATCGTATTGTACGGCGCATTTTTGAACATTTGGGTTATGATGTGATTAAACTCGATCGGGTTTTATTTGCCGGACTGACTAAAAAAGATTTAAAACGCGGACATTGGCGACACCTGACTAAAAAAGAAGTGGACTTTTTGAAAATGTTATAAAATCTGATATTTCTATACAACACACTCCACCTCCACCCAACATATGTTAAGACATGGAGGCTTAGTATCCTCTTTTCCGAAAATAATCGGGCAACCACATCAACAATAATTACTAAATTTGCAAGTGAACTCAAAATTATAAATATGCAAATTAGACCGGCAACTATAAAAGATGACATCAAAATAATTGATGTTTTAAAAGCCGGATTGGGTGAAAGTTTGATTAAAAAAAACAAACAAACTTGGCAATATAAACATCGGAACAATCCATTTGGACCTTCTGTAGTGCTTGTTGCCGAGGCAGATCAGCGTATTGCCGGCGTGAGAGCTTTTATGCAATGGCATTGGCAAATAAATCGAAAAGTTTGGCAAGCATACCGTGCGGTTGATACGGCAACACACCCCGATTTTCAGCGACAAGGTATATTTAAAAAGTTGACTTTGGCAGCCTTGGACCAAATAGCCGAAAAATCCGAATGCTTTGTGTTTAACACCCCCAATAACAATAGCCGTCCGGGATATTTAAAAATGGGATGGCAAATAGTCGGAAAAATTAAAACGGCAGTTGTACCTGTTTTTTTACAACCGGCATTGATATTTTCTCAAAAAACAAAGCTTACAAATGAGCTTTCAAAGCTCAACACTTTGACTCGAAAACACAACGAGACTTTAGAACAAAGCGGAAAACTTTTTACCCCTAAATCTCCGGAATACCTGCAATGGCGTTATCAGAATAATCCGATGCAAAGCTATAATATTGTTGCAACCCCCGATTTTTACATCGCTTATTATGTTAAAAAACACCGTTTCTTTAAAGAGCTACGAGTATCCGAATTAATCAATCCGGCTAAAAAAAATAAAAAAAAAATAAGACAAATTTTACTTAGCGAAGCTTTAAAAAACCGGTGTGCTTTTATGACATTGGCAGATCCGGATTTGTTTAAATTGCAATTATACGGTAACTTTGGTCCGGTTTTGACCTTTAAAGATTTGACTCAAAACAACCACTTATGGCAAATAGCCCGACAAATAGACAATTGGCATTATAGTTTGGGCGATTTAGAATTGTTTTAATATATGGATATACTCATTGTACTGATATTAAGTTTTTTACTTAACCAATTAATTTTTAAGTTTCTTAAAAACCGGCATCGTTTTTTTAATTCCGGATTAATGAACAAACTGTACTTTTATCATTTATTATTTTTTTTAACGTATTTTATTTATGCCATGTATCGCCCTTCCGATTCAAAACACTATTATTTTTTATCGGTTACTCAAAGTGAATATTGGTTAGACTTTTTTGACACCACTACACCTTTTATTACGTTTTTGGCAATTCCATTTGTCAAACTGGGGTTATCTTATGCCGGTGCCATGTTACTGTTCTCATGGTTTGGCTATTTAGGATTTGTATTTGCTTATCTTTTTTTTAGAGAAAACATTCCTTATAAAATAAAGGTTTTCGGAGTCGATTTTTTAACTTTATTGTTATTTTTACCTAATATGCATTTTTGGACGGCTTCACTAGGGAAAGGGGCAGTCATTTTTCTCGGTTTAATGATGGTTGCTTATGCTATAAAAAAACCTTTAGACAGATGGTTTCTCTTAAGTTTAGGAGCATTTTTGGTTTATATGGTGCGACCTCATGTCATGTTATTTGTCATGGTTGGTATTACTTTCGGATATTTAAGAGGCCGTGAGAAAATTAATCCGGCACTTAAATTTTTAGTAATTTTATTAATGATTGGCTTTCTGGCTGTTGCCAGTGATACCATTTTGAAAATGGTCAATTTGGAAAATTCTGAAAATTTAACCGAAGATTTTATGAATTATTCCGAATTGCAGTCCGAGCGACTTTCAACATCGGGTTCAGGGGTAGATATGAACAATTATTCGCTGCCTTTTAAATTTTTTACGTTTTGGTTTCGTCCTTTATTTATTGATGCCCCAAATCCGATTGGTTTTATTATTTCATTTGAAAATTTGTTGTACTTATTAATTTTTTTTAAAATTTTAAACTGGCGGTTTGTGAAGTTTTTCAGAAAAGCCCCTTATATGGTTAAAATGTCCGGGGTAACTTTTTTATTGGCAACCTTTGCACTAACCTTTTTAATGTCTAATCTGGGAATTATTATGCGACAAAAATCACAAGTCATGTATTTTGCTTTTTTTGTCATTTATTATTTTTTGGCTGAACAAGAGATTTATAAAAGATACAGAAAGGAAAAAAAATTACAGGAAAACAGACATTTGTTAAGAATCTAACCCAATAAAAATACTTATTGAAATGGAATTTTCTTAAATTCTGCGATTACATCCGCAAAATTTATATAAATATTGCGATTACGTCTGTAAAATTTTTCGTTGCCAAAAGCAGATCTTTTAAATACCGACGACCGTCAAACAAGTATATCACCAATTCTCACTAAATTTGCAAGAGAATCCTTTATTTTGTATCTTGGTAAAAAGATTTTATAAAGAAATATACTAGTATATGGCATCAGAAAACAACAATAATAAACCGGAACAAGCACGAAAAAAACTTTTTTTACTCGACGCTTACGCTTTGATTTTTAGAGCTTTTTATGCTTTTATCAAAAATCCGCGTATCAATTCCAAAGGTTTGGATACCTCGGCTATTTTTGGGTTTCTCAATACTTTGATGGATTTAATCCGGCGTGAAAAACCCGACCATTTGGCGGTAGTTTTCGATTTGGGCGGATCCAAAGAACGCAGCGAGTTATATGAAGATTACAAAGCCAACCGGCTCGAAACACCCGAAGGTATTCAGTTGGCGGTGCCTTATATCAAAAAAATACTCAAAGCCATGCATATTCCCATAATAGAACTCGAAGGCTGGGAAGCCGACGATTTAATCGGAACACTTGCCAAACAAGCTGAAAAAGAAGGTTTTGATGTATATATGGTTACAGCCGATAAGGATTTTGCCCAATTGGTAGACGACCATATATTTTTATACAAACCTTCCCGAATGGGCAACGGTATTGAAATATGGGATGTCGCAAAAGTCAAAGAAAAATTCGGTGTGGAACGCCCCGAACAAGTTATCGATTTTCTGGGAATGATGGGCGATAGTGTTGATAACATCCCAGGACTACCCGGAGTCGGTGAAAAAACCGCCAAAAAATTTCTGGCACAGTTCGGTTCTATGGAACAACTCTTTGAAAATACCGACCAACTCAAAGGTAAAATGAAAGAAAAGGTTGAAGCTAATAAAGAACTCGGTTTGCTATCTAAAAAACTAGCAACCATCAATACCAATGCACCCATAAAATTCGACGAAAAAGCATACGAACTCAATACGCCCGATTTTGAACAAACCAATGCCATATTTAAAGAATTGGAATTTCGCCGGATAGCCGAACAATTTAACCGTTTGTTTAGACCGGAACTCGTTGAAAATCAACAAGAAAATCAATCTATTCAAGCCGGTATGCAATTTAGTTTGTTTGACGAATCCGGTGAGCCGCAGGCAGTTGCGACACAGAATGCGCCGGATCATTTTTACCAAAGTATTGACACGGAAAAGGGCTTGGAACTACTCTTGGAAAAATTGAATAAGCAAACCGAAATTGCCATAATGACACATCCCGAACAATTTGATTTTCAGCAGGATAATTTCCATTTGGCTATTGGTCATAATCCCGGCAAATTCTACCATATTCCTTTAAAAGATGATGTGCAAAGCAAGTTGCTAAAATTCAGGGAATTTTGGACAGCCACATCAAAAAACAAAATCGGTTATGATTTAAAGGAAACATATAAACTATTAAAATATAATAATATTGATTTAAAAGGTGATCTCATTGATATTTTGATTATTCATTATTTGCTCAATCCGGAAATGCGAAACGAATTGGAAATTTTAGCCGAAAATTATTTAAATATTTCCCTTAAAAAACCCGATAAAAAGAGAGCAACCGAACAAGATTGGATTGATTACACTTTGCAAAAAGCCGATATTAGTTTGCGTTTAAAAAATTTGTTAGTAGAAAAACTGAAAAAATCAGGCGCCGAACAATTGTATTATGACATAGAAATGGCTTTGATAAAAGTACTGGGCGATATGGAATTAGCCGGTATTAAATTGGATATCAATATTTTAGAAGAAATCAGCAAAAAACTTGAAGCGGAAATCAAACTTTTGGAACAGCAAATTTTTGAACTTGCAGGCGAACAATTTAACATCGGATCACCTAAACAATTAGGGGTGATTTTGTTTGAAAAACTCAAAATTGACAGCAAACCCAAAAAAACCAAAACCGGACAGTATTCGACTTCGGAAGAAACACTAAAAAAATACCCCGACCAACCTATTATTCAAAAAATATTGGAATGGCGGTCGTTAACCAAACTCAAATCCACCTATGTCGATGCCTTGCCCAAATATATCAGTCCGGTTACGGGACGCATACACACGCATTTTAATCAAGGTATTACGGCAACCGGACGACTGAGTTCTACCAATCCCAATTTGCAAAACATTCCGATACGCACCCGTTGGGGTAAGGAAATCCGCAAAGCTTTTGTGGCTGAAAAAGGACATAAATTGCTCTCGGCTGATTATTCGCAAATTGAATTACGCTTGATTGCTTCATTTAGTCAAGATTTGGAAATGTTGAAAGCTTTTGCGCAGGATGAAGACATTCACCGTGCTACGGCAGCCAAAGTTTTCGGCATACCGCTTGAAGAAGTAACCAAAGCCCAACGCTCTCACGCTAAAAGCGTCAATTATGGCATCATTTACGGACTGTCAGCTCACGGTTTAAGTCAGCAAACGGGTTTGAGTCGCAGTGAATCAAAACAATTAATTGATACCTATTTTGAAACTTACCCGACCTTGAAAGATTATATCAAACAACAAGTAGATAAAGCCCGTGAACAGGGCTATGTTGAAACGATTTTTAAACGTCGCCGCTATTTAAAAGATATTCATTCACGCAACGCTATTGTACGCTCGGCAGCCGAACGTAACGCCGTTAACGCGCCTTTGCAAGGTAGCGCAGCGGACATCATTAAAAAAGCCATGATTAGTATTCACGAAAAATTGTCCAAAGCTTACAAAACTAAAATGTTGCTGCAAGTCCACGACGAATTGGTTTTTGAAGTGCCTGACAATGAATTGAACGACGTCCAACAACTCATTAAAACAGAAATGGAACACGTGGTCGATTTGCCGGTGCCGTTAATTGTCGATATCGGAATTGGCGATAATTGGTATGAAGCGCATTAGAAATGTGAAGTTCATTTTAATTTTTCAGGAAACAAAACTGTCCTTTAACATTGGTACAAAAAGCATTTTGCGTATAAAAATATTTATTGTATCTTTGCGGCTTGATAATAACATACATAATAATCATTTAAAACAATATTGGCATGTATTTAACACCAGAAGTTAAAAAAGAGATTTTCGCCAAATACGGAAAATCAGAAAAAGACACCGGTTCACCGGAAGGACAAATTGCGTTGTTTACGTTTCGCATCAACCATTTGACCGAACATTTAAAGAAGAACAAACATGACTACAGCACAGAGAAAGCTTTGGTCAAAATGGTAGGAAAAAGACGCAGTCTTTTAAACTATTTGAAAAACAACGATATCGAACGATACCGAAACATTATTAAAGAATTAGGCTTACGTAAATAAGCCGGCTACATTGAGAAGGGCAGGTTACTGCCCTTCTTTGTATCTTTAATTTACTACATTATTTTATCAGTTAGAGTATAAACTGACACTTTTTAAATTAAGATTATTTTATGATACCAAAACCAATTAGAGAGACCATTCAGCTAGATGATGGTCGAACCATATCTATAGAAACCGGAAAATTAGCCAAACAAGCTGACGGCTCAGTGGTTGTAAGAATGGGTAATACCATGCTGCTGGCAACTGCTGTAGCATCTAAAGATATCAATCCGGATATTGATTTTTTACCTTTAACGGTAGATTATCGTGAGAAATTTGCCTCTTCGGGTAAATTTCCGGGCGGTTTTTTCAAAAGAGAAGGACGTCCCAGTACCGAAGAAATATTAGTCATGCGATTAGTTGACCGCGTGTTGCGACCTTTATTCCCAAAAGATTATCACGCTGAAACACAAGTGATGATTCAACTGATGTCACACGATGAAAACGTACAAGCCGATTCCCTAGCCGGTTTGGCTGCTTCTGCGGCATTGGCAGTATCGGATATTCCTTTTGAAGGTCCCATTTCGGAAGTTCGTGTAGCAAAAATTGACGGTGAGTTAGTCATCAATCCCAGTTATGATGCTACTGAAACTGCCACCATTGATTTAATGGTTGGTGGAACCGAAGATTCCGTAACAATGGTTGAAGGACAAATGCAGGAAGTCAGTGAAGAAGAAATGATTGAAGCCATTGAATTTGCGCATCAAGCCATTAAAAAACAAGTAGCCGTTCAAAAGAAATTTGCCGAACAAGTGGCTAAAGCTTTCCCAAAAAGAGAGTATCCCAAAGCCGAACAAGACGAAGCTTTATATGATGAGATAGAAAAAGCGGTTTATGATAAATTGTATGCCATAGCCAAAGAAGGTACCGGTAAACATGAACGAACTGACAAATTTAATGCCGTCAAAGAAGAACTTTTAGAAACTTATGACGAAGAAACCTTGGAAGAAAAAGGTAAATTAATGGGCGAATATTTTCATAAAGTAATGAAAAAAGCCGTCCGTGATTTGATTTTGAACGAAGGCTTACGATTAGACGGACGTAAAACCGATGAAATCAGACCTATTTGGACAGAGGCAGATTACCTGCCATCCGTTCACGGCTCTGCTATCTTTACGCGAGGCGAAACCCAAGCTTTGGCAACCGTCACACTCGGAACTTCACGCGAAGTCAATATGATTGACGGTGCTACCTTACGAAGTGAAGAAAAATTTTATCTACATTATAACTTTCCTCCTTTTTCAACCGGCGAAGCCCGTCCGTTACGGGGTACATCGCGTCGTGAAATCGGTCACGGTCACTTGGCACAACGGGCTTTGGAACCGATGGTTCCGGAAGATACTCCTTACACCATCAGAGTCGTTTCCGATATTTTAGAATCAAACGGTTCATCATCAATGGCAACCGTTTGTGCCGGCTCAATGGCATTGATGGATGCCGGTATTCAAATGAAAAAACCGGTATCGGGTATTGCCATGGGCTTGATTTATGATGAAGATACCAAAAATTATGCAGTCTTATCCGATATACTCGGTGACGAAGATCACTTAGGTGATATGGACTTTAAAGTTACCGGAACCAAAGACGGTATTACCGCTTGCCAAATGGACATTAAAATTAAGGATTTGAAACGTGAAATCCTTGAAAAAGCTTTACACCAAGCCAAAGAAGGCAGAATGTATATTATGGGTGAAATGGAAAAAACTATTTCCGAACCTCGTCCAACGGTTAAAGATTTTGTGCCGAAAATGGTTAAAATTGAAATTGATAAAGATTATATCGGTGCAGTAATCGGTAAAGGCGGTAAAGATATTCAACAGTTGCAAGAAGATACAGACACAACAATTGTTATCGATGAAGTGGATGGCAAAGGTTTGATTGAAATTATGGGTACGGATATGGATAAAATCCAAAAGGTATTGGATCGTATAGCCGTGATTACTTTTGAGCCGGAAGTAGGCGAAACTTATA
>Ga0256832_1000658_pt1 | contig 22609 bp, 19 predicted proteins | sample 134614metaG_FD_190534 | JGI IMG/M metagenome (GOLD analysis project Ga0256832, IMG submission 190534) | Hydrothermal vent microbial communities from Lau Basin, Pacific Ocean - 134-614 | ecosystem: Environmental > Aquatic > Marine > Hydrothermal vents | place: Pacific Ocean: Lau Basin | collected... | reverse complement strand
TTCGGAGGCTCCGGGCTCAGACCTCCAGGCCCTCCCGTTCGATCCTGCGCGATGTCTTTCTCCGCGGCATCCGCGAGTATCTGCGGCCGGGCTTCCACCCCTGGGAGCGCGACACCTGGCCCCTGGTTGCGGACTACGTCGCGGCCCTCGACGCGCGCCTCGACGCAGGTTGACGGCGGCGGTCGCTCAGAGGGCTGCGCTCAGGAGCGCCCGCAGCCCTCCCTCGAGGGCGGCCTCGGCCTCGGGCGTCGTCAGCCCTTGGTGGCGCCGCATCGACTCCCAGGCCAACCAGCTGGACAAGGCCTGGGCACCGTGGACGAGGGACGCTGGCGCGCCGCTCAGCTCGCGTCCGAAGACGAACAGGAGCTGCTCGCGCATGAGCATGCGCATGCGCCCGAGCCCTTCGGCGATCGTCGGTGAGCGGTCCTCCAACCGTCGCGCGGCTCGGCGCACGGGGCTGACTTCATCGTAGAGCGCCGCCCGGCGTGTGACGAAGAGCCGGAGGCGCTCGTCGAGGGGCGCGTCCGGGGCGATGGGCACGGGGAGCAGCGGGGCGATGCGGCTGGCCTGCAGCTCCAGGGCGTGCCTCATCAGCGTCTCCATGTCCTTGAAGTGGTGGAAGACCAGGCGCAGGGACACCCCGGCGCGCCCGGCGACGGCCGCCGCCGTCGGTTGTGGCTCGCCTTCACGGATGAGCTCGAGCATCGCCTCCGCGCAGGCGCGGCGGGAGCGTTCGGAGCGCAGGTGGCGCCCGTCGCGCTTGGAGTCCTTGCGCCCGGGGACACGCGAGGTAGTGCTTGAGCCCATCTCAACAAACCTCGTCGCCGCTTCGTGGCCTGTACACGCCCCCTGCCGCCATCCGCTCACCTCGAGAATACCCGGCATGCCCTCGGCTCCCGGACGCGGCATGGGTCGCACCCAGTCCATCGACTGAGGATCGTGTTTTGACACGCGCTCTTGCCTCGGTCACGCCGCAAGGGTGCCTGGTGCGGCCGCTGTTCTCCAAGCCTTCTTTGCGGCCTTCTCCCCGATGCCCCTCCTCTTCGCCCCGCTCCTTCGCTTTGCCTTCGACCTCCAAGGCGCCGGTGCGCCATGAGTGGTCTGAGCGCGTTGTTCTCGCTCCCGCTCGACCTCCTGATCTGGAGCTGCGCCCTCACCCTCGTGGCGGCCTTCGTTCAGGGCACCTTGGGCTTCGGCTACGCGATCGTGTCGGTGCCCGTGCTGGCGCTCATCGACCCTCGTCTCGCTCCGGTGCCCCAGCTCGTTCAGATGCTGCCTCTGACCTTTCTGATCTATTGGCGTGAGCGAGAGGCGGCCGAGTGGAGGGGGGTGGTGTGGACCACGCTCGGGCGCCTGCCGGGCACGGCGATGGGCGTGCTGCTGCTCAAGATCGCGACCCAACGCGTCCTCGACCTCCTCATCGGCGCCCTCGTGCTGGTCGCCGTCGCGGGGCTGAAGGGAGAGCGTTCGGTCGCCCGCACGCCATGGACGGAGGGCCTCGCGGGCCTCTTGAGCGGTGCGACTTCGGTGGTGAGCTCGATCGGAGGGCCGCCCATCGCGCTGCTCTACAAGGGGGCCCGTGGTCCGACGATCCGCGCCACTCTCTCGGTGATCTTCTTCGTGGGCTTGCTCGTGACGGTCCTGGGGCGGGCGCTCGCCGGCGAGATCACCGGCCTCGAGGTCGCCTTGGGCCTGGTGACGACGCCGCTCGTGCTGCTCGGCGTGTGGTTGAGCCGCTTCACGGCGCGCCGCGTCGAGGGCCGGCCGCTCCAGGTCATGATCCTTGGGTTCTCCGCGCTTTCGGGGCTCGCGCTCATCGCGCGCTCGCTGAGCTGAGGCGCCTGGCCCGGCGTCACGGTATCGTGTCGTCATGCTGCTCGATCCCTGGCCCATGTTTTCGTGCGGGTCCGTCCGTGTGGTTCCCATCGTGCTAGCGTTCGCCCTGCTCGCCGGCGCTTGCGGCGACGACCCCGCGCCGACGGGGCGTTGCGAGACCTCCGCCGACTGCGCTCCCGAGGAGAGCTGCGTCGATGGGCGTTGCGTGCCTCGCGGTCCTTCGCCTCGGGACGCGGGCCATGATACCGCTCGCCGGGATGTTGGGGCGCCGGCGGAGCTCGTCTCCGTTCGCCTCGAACCGCCCGCTGCAACCCTCGACGCCCTGCTCGGGGAGCACCCGACGCAGGACTTCGAGCTCGTGGGGACGTTCGCCGACGGCGCTGAGCGTCCGGTGGTTGCGCCGCGTTTCGCCATCGACACGCGCGGCATCGGCGAGCTCGACGAGGCCAGCGGGCTGTTTACGGCCAACGGTGTGGTCGGGGGCGAGGCGACGATCCGCGCGAGCGTGGATGGGCCGGCGGGGTTGCTCGAGGCCACCGGCACCGTGACCGTCCGTTACCGTGCCGAGCTCGTCGGTGAGGGGGTACCCGCCGACGTGGCGGCTCGTTTCGACGCCCCGAGGAGCGACGAGGCGCGGCGCGCGCAGCTCGTCTACCCCCTGGACGGCGCGGTGATGCCGCAGAACGTGTTCCCTGCCGATGTGCAGTGGCTCATCGGCGCCGAGGGCGACCTCTTCCGCGTCTCTCTCGACAAACCTCACCTCTCTGTGCGGGCGTACCTCGTCCATTCGGGCGCCGGCTTCGGCCATCACTGGCGCGTCGACGAAGCGGCCTGGCGCTCGCTTGCTCAGACGGACCCGGACGAAGCCGCCGAAGTTCGCGTCGACCGCTGGGAGACGACGACCGGCGAAGCCATCGCGGGAGCGCCCCGGACGCTCGCCTTTGCGCGCGCGGCGCTTACCGGAAGCGTGTACTACTGGGACATCCAGCGCGGACGTATCGTGCGCATCGACGATGGTACGGCGACCGCGGTCGAGTTCATGCCCAACCCGCCGGCGGGCCGCGACGGAAACCGTTGTGTGGGATGCCACGCCGTCTCCAACAGCGGGCGATACATGGCCGGGCGCCTCGGAGGCGGCGAGAACATCGGTGCGGTCTTCGACCTCACCGTCGACCTTACGGGCGACCCCCCTCCCGTCGAGTACCCCATCGGAGCCATGTCGGCCCGCTGGTGGTTCTCGTCCTGGAGCCCCGACGACAGGCGTCTGGTCGTCTCGCAGGATGAGGGCGGTGCGCGCACTTTGGGGCTGCTCGATCCCTTCACGGGTACGCCGATCACTCCGACGGGGACGATGCCGAGCAGCGCCACGCACCCGGCGTGGTCGCCGGACGGAACGCAGATCGCGTACGTCGGCAACATCAACAGCTGGGGTGGAAGGTTCACCGCCGGGGATATCTTCACCCTCGACGTCGTGGGCCCAGACGCCGTGGGCCCATCGCGCCGCGTCCACGAAGCAGCGTCTCTCTCGGGCTCGACGCCCGGCGGGCTTGCCGACTCCTACCCGAGCTGGACGCCTGACTCCGCGCGGATCGCGTTCTCCCACGGGACGGGGACGCGGAGCGAAGACCAGCAAGCGGCGCTCTACATCATGGACCGTGATGGTTCGGGCGTGCGGCGGCTCGACCGGGCGAACTCGGAGAGCACAACGAACTTCCAGCCGCGCTTCTCGCCCTTCGACCAGGGCGGCTACTTCTGGTTGTCGTTCCTGTCACGGCGGGACTACGGCAACGCCGAGGTGGGGACCCGAGGACGGGCGCTGCAGCAGATCTGGGTGACGGCGATCCGAAAGGACGCAGCGCCCGGGGAGGACCCCAGCGAGGTGCCGTATTGGCTGCCGGGGCAGCGCACGACGTCGCGCAACATCAGCGCGTTTTGGGCGCCGCGGCCGTGCCGGGAGGACGGCGAGGGCTGCTCCGTGGGGAGCGAGTGTTGCGGCGGGGAGTGCGTCCCCGACAGCCGCGGGGAGCTCGTGTGCGCGCCGCCGCCGCCGGAGCGATGCCGGGTCGGTGGCGAGACTTGTTCGAGCTCCGCCGACTGCTGCGAGGGGCTCGAGTGTCTGGGACGCGTCTGCGTGCGGCCCCCGAGCTGAGCGCGGACCTTCAGGTCATGGATGGGTCCCGGTCTGCGGCAGCCCGCGTCAGTCGGTCGCGGATCGCGGGGCCGAGGCCTCCGCGGGACGTCGGCAGCTCGGCGAGTATCCACGATGCCCCCGAGTCGTCGAGGCGTCGGAGGGCCGCGAAGAGCTCTCGCGCCGCTCTGCGGTCGTCGTCGCCGAGCCGCTCCACGGCCACCGGCACGCCGTAGCGGGCCCAGTCGTCTCGGGTCGGGCTTCCAAACAGGAGCCAGGCCACCGGGCCGTCGCGCTGGCCGGTTTCGAGCACGAGGGGGATCCGCGGCGCGTAGTGGCTCGCCAACATACCCGGGCCTCGACGCGGTCCCCGCGCTCGGGGCGCCTCGAGGCGTGCGCCGGCGATGTCCTCGACAGCCCCTCGTGGCGTCGCGCCGGGCCGGAGCAGCCGCAGCGTGCCGTCTTCTTCCACGCCCACGATCGTGGACTCGACGCCATGCTCCGACGCGCCCCCGTCGAGCACGAGGGGCACGCGCCCGTCGAGCTCCTCCACGACGTGCGCCGCGCGGGTGGGGCTGATGCGTCCGAAGCGGTTGGCGCTCGGCGCGACGAAGGGGGCGCCCAGGGCGCGCAGGACCGCCCGGGCCGCGTCGTGGGCGGGGGCCCTGACGGCGACGGTGTCCAGGCCGCTCGTCACGAGCTCGGGGACCTCGGCCGCTTTGGGGAGCACGAGGGTGAGTGGGCCTGGCCAGAGCCGCGTCAGCGCTTCGGTCTGCCGACGGGCGGCCGGGGAGAGGCGCCGCTCATCGACCACCTGCGCAAGCGCGTCCGCTCCGAGGACGTGCACGATGAGCGGGTCGAAGCGCGGGCGCTCTTTGGCATCGAATACCGCGAGCACGGCGTCGGCGTCGAAGGCGTGCGCCGCCAGTCCGTAGACCGTCTCCGTCGGCAGTCCCACGAGCTGCCCGGCGCGCAGCAGGCGCGCGGCCTCAGCGACCCCCGCCGGGTCTGCCGCGCGCAACCGTGTCCTCCTCACGGCGTCCATCGTTGGGAACGTACCGGAAGGCGGGCGGTGGGCAACGCCCCCCTTTTTGGGTGACATTCCTGGACCTCGGCGCTATACCGCCTCGGGCGCACGTAGCCCCCCACCGCGTGCGCATCCTTGAGCGGCCGACCCCCCTCGGCCGCTCATCTAATTGGGGGGTCAGACCTCGAGGATGTCTCCCTGCGCAGGCACCCGCACATCGGGGAAGCGGTGCTCCTCGAGGAGCCGCCGGAGCTCCCGCTGAGGTCCCGGATCACCGTGCACGAGGGCGACCTGGCGGAGCTTGCCGCGCGCTCGGACGCTCTCGGCGAAGCGCAAGAGATCGGCCTGGTCGGCATGGGCCGAAAGGCCATTGAGCACGACGACCTCGCAGCGTCGCTCTTGCTCGACGCCGAAGATCCGCACCCGGGTGCGTCCCTCGACCAAGCGGCGACCGAGGGTGTGGGGGGCCTGGAAGCCGACGATGAGCACGGTGTTCCTGGGGTTGCCGATCGTGGCCTTCAGGTGGTGGAGGATGCGACCGTTCTCGCACATGCCGCTCGCGGAGATGACCACCGCCGGGCGCTTCGAGGCCGTGACGCGCTTGGACTCTTCGACGCTGGCGACGTAGCGCAGACCCTCGAACTCGAAGGGCGACTCCCCCTCTTGGATGAGCCGGCGGGTTTCCGAGTCGTAGCACTCGGGGTGGAGCTTGAAGACGTCGGTGACCCGCACCGTGAGCGGTGAGTCCACGTACACCGGCATTTCCGGCATCCGGCCCTGCGCCCGCAGCCGTCGCAGCGCGAGGATGACTTCTTGGGCCCGTTCGAGGGCGAAGGACGGGATGATGACCTTGCCTCCGCGGGCGAAGGTCCGCTGCAGTACCGCTGCGAGCTCGTCGTCGATACGTTCGATGGGTGCGTGTAGGCGGTCGCCGTACGTGCTCTCGGAGATGAGCACGTTCGCGCCCGTGGGGATCTCCGGGTCCCGGAGGATGGGCATGCCCCGCCGTCCGAGGTCGCCCGTGAAGACGATGCGCTCGCGGAGTCCTTCGACGTCGATGTCCAGGACCACGATGGCGCTGCCGAGGACGTGCCCGGCGTCGAGGAAGCTCAGTTCGACGCCCGGGCCGATGGAGGTTCGCCGGTGGTACGGGAGAGTGACGGTCCGGTCGAGGATGGCGAGGACGTCGTCGTAGTCGTAGAGGGGCTGAAGGGGTTCGGCGTCGGATTCGCCGCGCGCCTTCTGGCGGGCGAGGAAGCGCGCGTCCTGCTGCTGAATCGCTGCCGCGTCCTCGAGCATCGCCACGCAGAGGTCGCGAGTCGCGGGGGTCATGTAGACCGTGCCCTCGAAGCCACCTTGGGGGAGCATGGGGAGCGCGCCGGAGTGGTCGATGTGCGCGTGGGAGAGCACGCATACGTCCACGTCCCGGGGGCGAAAGGGGAGGCGACGGTTGCGTTCGTAAGAGTCGCGCCGCCGTCCCTGGTACAGGCCGCAGTCGAGCAAGATCGTGGCCTGCGGCGCGTGCACCAAGTGCATCGAGCCGGTAACCGTCTGGGCCGCCCCCAGGAATTCGATCTTCATCGCGCTAGCTTACAGCCCATCTCAACAGCGATCGTCGATCGCTCCGTAGACTGGGCGGGCCTGGCGCATCCGCAAGCCGAGGAAACGCCGAGCATTCTTGAGGGGAGAGGATGGCGGCAGAGGGGGTGCGCAGGCCGCGGAGCGACGAGAAGTCTTGATATCGGCGCTGGGCTTCCAGGGCCTCAGGACCGCAGGAGCGCGGCCGACGCCGCGACCGCCGTCTTCAGGAAGTCCGCGCACAGGCCCTGTCGGTCCTCCGCCTCCAGGAGCGTGCTGCCGAGCAGCGCCGCTCCGGTCCAGCCCTCCCGGCGCCATACGCCGGCGCTCAGCGGGGGGAGCGGGAGGGCGTCGTTCGGGGGAGGCCAGGGAGCGACGTAGAAATAGGGCTCGTCCTCGTGTTCATCGCCGGGGCTCAGGCCCGCGGTCACTGTCTTGGCCTCCCCGCCGGCCCCCGTGACGGTCCAGGACCGCGCCACGTCGAAGTGGTGGGGCCACAACCTCGCCGGCCCGAAGTCGTTGCCGAGGATCTCGCCCAGCAAGTCGCGACCGGTCTGCAGCCAGCGCAAGACCTCGATGGCCTCGACCGGAAAGCTCGCGAAGGGCTCGCCGAGCTCGACCGGGTGCGGCGGCATCGGGTGCTCGGGTCGGTGCAGCGCTTCCACGTCGAGCCCGAAGAGGCGCAAACCCTGGGCGAGCTCGACGAGGGCCTGCCGGACCGTGAGCCCGACCAAGGGCAGCGTTCGTGCGTCGCCCTCCCGGCGGATCTGCAGCACGCCCGCTGCGTCGAGTGCGACTTCGACACCTTCGACGCGGGTCGTCAGTCGCGCGTCGCGCACCTCGAGGGCGGTGTGGGAGAAGTCCGGCTGAGGAGGGCGCAAGGTGTGGCCCACGGCAGCGACGATCTGGGCGCCCCAGTGGAGAGTGACCCGTCCCTCGGTGAGGCCGCGGGCTTGGTGCAGTCGGTCGAGAAACACGGCCAAGCTTACAGCACATCTCAAGGGCGATCGTCGATCGATCCGCAGACTGGGCGGGACTGCTGGCGCATCCGCGAGCCGAGGGAATGCCGAGCATTCTCGGCGGGAGAGGGTGGCGGCGGAGGCCATGCGCAGGCGGCGGAACGGTGACGAGGGGTGTTGAGATGGGCTCCAGCGCCGCCAGGGGCGTGCCCTTGGCTGCCTGCCGGTCCCGAGCGGATCTGCTAGAGCAGCGTCGAAACCCGGTCTTTGCGCGTCGAGGCGCCGCCAATGGCGCCGGCGCCGCTCGACGGGAGGGACGCGCCGCGTCCCTGGATCACGAGAGAGAGAGAGAGATGCCGACACGCCAGGAGATGTGGGAGCGTTTGGGCGAAGAGGTGGACGTGCTCGTCATCGGCGGTGGGATCACCGGTGCGGGGATCGCGCGCGACGCAGCCCGCCGCGGCATGACGGTCGCGCTCGTGGAGATGAACGACCTCGCCTTCGGCACGAGCTCGCGGTCGAGCAAGCTCGTCCACGGCGGTTTGCGCTACCTCGAGCACTATGAGTTCAGCATGGTCTTCGAGTCGGTGAGCGAGCGTCGGATCCTGATGGACCTTGCGCCCCATCTGGTGAACCCGCTCGGCTTCCTCTTCCCGGTCTACAAGGGCTCACGACACAACCTCTTCATGATCAACGCGGGCATGTGGCTCTACGATGGCCTCTCGCTCTTCCGTTCGCCGAAGATCCACAAGACCCTCAAGCCGAAAGAAGTCGCCAAGGTCGAGCCGAGCTTGCGGCGGGAGGGCTTGAAGGGAGCGCCCCTTTACTACGACTGCTCCACCGACGACGCGCGGCTGACCTTGGAGACGGCCCTCGACGCCGCGCGCCAGGGGGCGACGATCGCGACCTTCGCCAAGGTCGAGGGGCTGCTTGCGGACGGACCGAGCGGACGCGTGAACGGCGCCCGTGTCCGCGACACCCTCGGAGGGAGCGAACTCAAGGAGGTGCGCGCCAAGGTCGTCATCAATGCGACGGGTCCTTGGACTGACGCGACCCGCAGCTTGAGCGAGGGGAGCGACGGTCGCCGACTGCTCCGTCCGACCAAGGGAGTGCACGTGGTCGTGGACGCGGAGAAGCTGCCCGTACAGCACGCTGTCGTCTGTTTCCACCCGGACGACGAGCGGGTCCTCTTCGCGCTCCCGTGGGGCGACCGCACCTACATCGGGACGACGGACACCGACTACCGGGGAGACCCCGCCGCGGTGGCGGCGACCCTCGAGGATGTCCGCTATCTCTTGGCGGCGACCAACCACTACTTTCCCGATTGCCCGCTGCAACCCGCAGACGTTCTGTCGACCTGGGCCGGCCTGCGACCCCTCGTGGCGCCCCCGGAGGAAGGGGTGAGCGAGTCGGAGGTGAGTCGTGAGCACGAGATCGTCGTCGGGCGCGACGGGCTGATCACCATCGCTGGCGGCAAGCTCACGACCTACCGGCGAATGGCCGCGGAGGTCGTCGACAGCGCCGTCAAGCTTCTCAAGCTGATGGGGCAGCTGCCGAAGGGTCTGCGGCCCGCGCACACGGACGAGGCCCCGCTGCCCGGCGGAGTCGACTGGCCCGAGGACGACGACCACGATGCGGTTGCCCGTCGGGTCCGAGCTGCCAGTGAAGACCGCCTCGCGCCAAAGGTGGCGCGGCACCTTGCGGACAACTACGGCATGCGGGCTTTGGAGATCGGCCGACGCGTCGCGGCTCAGCCCGAGCTCGCGGATCCGCTCATCGAAGGCCGTCCGGAGATCGTCGCGCAGGTCATCTGGGCCGCGCGGGAGGAGCTCGCCGCGTCCGTGGCGGATGTCTTGATCCGTCGGACGCAGATCTTCTACCGGGACGAGGAGCAAGGGCTGGGTTGCGCCGATCGGGTGGCGCGGCTCCTCGGGCGAGAGCTCGGCTGGACCGACGCCCAGCGGGAGGCTTCGCTGGAGGCGTACCGTGGCGAGGTCGCGCGGTCCCGGGAGTGGCGCTCGGAGTCAGCCGAGCAGCCCCGCTAGGCGCAGTTGGAGCGCGAGGGCACCGTCTTCGACGCGCAGTTCGCGCAGCTCCAGGAGCTCGACGACGAGGGCTCCCGAACGCTGCCGGAGCGCCTCTCGGACCGCCGGCACCGAGCGCAGGTCCACTCGGACGCACTCGGATCCGTCCCGGTCCACGATGGCGCCGATGAGGTCCTCCGGCCGTGCATCGGGCATGGCCACGGCCCACAGCGAGTGGGCCACGGCTCCGGCGATCGCGGACACGGTCTGGCGCAGCGCGCGTTCTGCCAGGAGCTCCCGGGGCGTTACGCGGAGCACGATCTCCTTGGCGCCGCGCGGCGCGAAGCGGGCGGCCAGCGGGGTGAGGCCGAAGGCCCGATGCTCGCCGTCACGGAAGGTCAGGTCGACGAGCAAGCGCCCGGAGCGCGCGTTGACGCTGGCGCTGGCGGCACCTGGCACGTGGGCGACGAGGCGTGTGAGGGTGCGCTCGTCGAGGGTTGCGCGCTGATCGCGGAGCTGGCTGAGCGCGCGGCGCACCCGCGCGACGGGACCCGACCCTTCGAGTCGGCGGGCGGCGCGGTCGGCACCGGCGCGGAAGAGGCTTCGGAGCAGGTCGCCGCGGCTCATGGCGCGGTCAGGGTGGGCTCGTCGGCTCGCTCGCGCAATGCCGCGAGCTCCAGCAGCCCGACCCGGCGCTCGCCGCGGCGGGCCCAGACGCCCTCGCGGACGACCCGGGCGTGAACCTCTTGGCCGAGGAGCGCCCGCAGCACCTCGGTGGGTTTCGCGCTGCCGCTGTCGGCCAGGCGCGTGGCGAACCGAAGGGGCAAGAGGTCGCCGACGAGGCCCGCGCGGCGCAAGGCCGGCAGCCCCTCGCCGACCTCGACCTCGCCCAGCACCGAGCCGACATCCACCACGCGCTCGCGGCCTTTGTGCAGGCGGAGGACCTTCAGGGGACCTCTCCGGCGCTCCGCGACGCGGGCGGCCAGGGTGGCGGCGTCGAGCCCGAGCGCGTCGAGGGAACTGGCGGGGAGACCGGCCACCCAGGTCGCCTCATCGGTGCACTTGCTCAAGGGCGGATCCTCCCGCGCGAGCAGCCGTACGCCGAATACCTCGATGCCCTCCATGGCCAGCTCGCGCAGGGTCTCCTCCAGGCGGTCGAGCGCCTGCGGGCTCAGGTCGCGCTCACGGAGTTTCAGGTCGAGATACTCGCCGAGGCTCGCGACGCCGAGGCCCAGCGCGGGAGTGAAGACCATCTGCGGTTTCGGGTGGTATCCGCCCGAGAAATAGAGCGGCAGGCCCGCCCGGCGAAACCAGCGCGGGAAGAGGCGCACCAGGTCGAGGTGGGAGGAATAGGCGATGCGTCCGACCTTGGCGAAGCCGATCCGGATCCGGAGCGCCGGTCCCTGCTCCTCGCGTCGGGCGCCCATCCGCTTGCGGCGGTCGATGTCCGCGCGCCGCTGCGCATCGTCGCGCACCACGGCCGAGCGCGGCCTGTCGGCGCCGAGCCCGCGAAGGAAGCGCTCGCGCTCGGTGCGCATCTGCGTGAGGTCGCAAGCCACGCCGCAGTCGTAGCAAACGAGGCGCTTGGTCTGGGCAGCGTGCTCTTCCAGGCTGGACGGGTGCACGAAGCGACCGGCGACCTTGCCGCATGGGGGACTGAGCCGGTTGCTCAGAGCCTTGCGGTACTCCTTGGCCAGGAAGCCTTCTTCGAGCCCCACGTCGATGTGGTCCCATGGCAAGCGTCCGTGGACCGGGAGGGTGCCGAGGAAGGTCCTGGGATCGATCGCCTCCTGCGCGAAGGCATCCTCCCAGGCTTCGAGGTCGAGCTGCTCGTCCCAGGAGTCGAAGCGGGCACCGCGGAGAAAGGCGCGCTCGATCACCGGAGCGAGGCGACGGTCCCCACGGGCGAGCACACCTTCGAGCCAGCTCCCCCGCGAGTCGTGCATGCGCAGCTTGATGGGGCTCCTCCTGGCCGCCTCGTCGAGCAGCCGCTGTTTGCGCAGGATCTCCTCGTAGGAGTTCATCGCGCACCACTGGAACGGGGTGTGGGGCTTGGGCACGTGGGTCGAGACGCTGACCACCACCCGGGCATCCTTGCGCCCCCGCACGCGCCGCGCGACGTCGAAAATCTTGACCCCAGTGCGGACGATGCCCAGCACGTCGTCGTCTTCTTCGGTGGGCAGACCGATCATGAAGTACAGCTTCATCTTGATCCAACCGCGGGAGAACACGCGCTCGGCTGTTTCGAGGAGTTGCTCTTCGGTGACGTTCTTGTTGACGACGTCCCGCATCCGCTGCGTGCCGGCCTCCGGTGCGAAGGTCAGGCCCCCCGCGCGCTGCCGCTTCATGTCGTCGAGCACCGCTTCGCTGAGGCCGTAGGCGCGCAGGGAGGAGACGCTCACGGAAACGCGTTGACCTTCGAGCTCGTCCATGACCCGCCGGACGAGCGGAGCGATGGCGCTGTAGTCGGCGGTGCTCAGCGAGGTCAGTGAGGCCTCGTCGTAGCCGTTGTCGCGGACGGCTCGACGGATAGTCTCCAGGATCTCCTGCGGGTCGCGCTCTAGGACGGGGCGGTAGATCATGCCGGCCTGGCAAAAGCGACAGCCCTCGGTGCAGCCACGGGCGATCTCGATGCTCATGCGATCGAAGATCGTCTCGGTAGCGGCTACGGGGCCGTCCGCAGGGAACGGGTACCGGTCGAGGTCGCGCACGATATGGCGCTCGATGGGATAGGGCGCGCCGGGCTCGCCGGGTTCGACGACCTGCAGCCCCGTGTCGTGGTCGAGGACCGTTCGGTAGAGCGAAGGCACGTACACGCCGCCGAGACCGGCCAGTGCTCGGAGCCGATCGGCGCGTCCGACGCCGTCCTCCTTCAGGGCAGCCCACGTCAGCATGATCTCCGCGGTTCTCTCTTCGCCGTCGCCGATCAAGAAGGCGTCGACAAAGGGTGCGAGGGGTTCGGCGTGGGTTGCGACGGGCCCGCCGCAGAGGACGAGTGGGTCGTCCTCACCGCGTTCGCGTTGCCAGCGTGGGACGCCGCCGAGGTCGAGCATGGCCAGGACGTTCGTGTACGTCAGCTCGTACTGGAGCGAGAAGCCGACGACGTCGAAGTCCTTGAGGGGGCGCCAGCTCTCCAGGCTGCGGAGGTGTTCGCCATGCTCCCGCAGCTGCTGCTCCATGTCGTGCCATACGGCGTAGGCCCGTTCCGCCAGGAGCTGGGGGTGGGCGTTGAGGATGCCGTAGAGGATCTTGTAGCCAAGATGGCTCATGCCGATCTCGTAAAGATCGGGGAAGGCGAGGCAGATGCGGCATCGGACCGCATCCCAGTCCTTGCGCTTCTCGCCCAGCTCGCCGCCGAGGTATTGGGCCGGCTTCTTCACGCGGTGGAGAAAGGGGGCGTAGGGATGGGCGTCGATCGGGCGGGTAGGGGTCATCGCGGGCGGTACTCATAGGGTCGGGCCCACGTCGTCGCAAACCCGGCCGCGGCCGAGTGGGCGGAGAAGCCACGAAAAAAGGGCCGGCGCGGGCCGGCCCTTCGTGCGACGAGCTCCTCGTCGAGCTCGGTGCCCCGAGGCTCAGAAGTAGTAGTTGAGCCGCACCAGACCGTTGAGAAGGTCGTTGGCGACCGTCCGCAGGTCGACCTGGCTGGTTTCGAAACCGACGGCCGCCGGGCTCGTCGCGTCCGTTCCGTTGGCGGCGGACTGGCTGCTCCAGCGGAGTCCGAGGCCGACGGTGAGCTGCAAGGACAGGTTGGGCAGGCCGATGGCCCCAAACTGGAGCTCGCCGCCCACCCGGACGCCGACATCGAGCTGCAAGCCCTTGGTGTCGATGTCCAGCGCGGGGTTGTTGTAGTCGACGATGAGCGTGCCCTTGCCGTACGCGAAGCCCAGCTCGGGGATGATGAGCAGCGTCGCGTGCCGTGAGGTTGCCGCGGCGATGGGGAGGCCGAAGTGCAGCCCGAGACCGAAGGCGCTTTCGAGGCCTGCGATGCGGCTGCGGGGAGCGTTGCAGTCGACGGTGGGGTTGGCCGGGTCGGTCGTGTCGAGGCAAGTGTTGTAGTCCTTGCGCATCGTGGTGCCGAGGCCGACGCCGATGTCCAGACCCACGGTCCCGAGCCAGTAGCGGATGCCCACGGTCGCGAGGTTCACGTTCAGGGGGCCGTCGCCGAGCCCGGCGGGGGAGATCCGCACTCGGTTGATGCCGAAGTACGCCAGGCCGATCGACACGCTGTCGTGGTCCGTCTCGCCGGCGGCGGGCTCGTCGGCCGCGGGCGGTTCTTCGTTGCCGCCGAGCGCGGGGGGGCGTTCGCGGTCCCGGTTGAACCAGGCGGGCTGCTGGCCACCGCTTCCACCTTGGCCGCCCGTCGGGGGCGCCTGCCAGCCACCACCGCTCGGCTGGGTGGGTGGGGGTTCTTCGGCTGCTGGCGGGGGCTCCTCGGTCGCCGGGGGCGGAGGTTCCCAGCCTTGCCCCGTATCGCCGCTCTCGGGGTCGAACTGAGCGCTGGCGATCTGGGCCACCAGGGCGAGGGAAAGGGCGCATACGCCGGAGACGAAGCCTCGAATCATGGTTCCTCCGCGCGCGAGCCTTCCATCGCGGGGCTCGCCGCGGCGGCGGCATACCATAGGGGTGGGGGGTTTGCTACCGGCGGCACGGCGCCCCTCGGCGGCATGTGAGCCCCCTCAACGCGTCGAGCCACCGACCCGGCCGCGCAGCAGGTCCGCGACCCACACGAGCGCGACCAGCACGGCCAGGACCGAGGCGTGGCCGAGGAGGACGTGTTCAGCCGAAGGCAGCGCGCATCGTGCGGCCAGGAAGGCGTTCGCCGCGACCCCAGCAGCCGACGCCGCGGCGAAGGACTGGAAGCCCGTGGGCTGACCGGTGAGCACCCGCCACACGAGGAGCGTGCTGGCTCCGATGGCGATCCCGGGGCCAAAGCAGCGGAGGTGTTGAGACCCGTGGGTCTGAATCCCCGCGTCGGTGAGCCAGCCCATCGTCGCCAGCAGCGCCAGCGAGCCGAGCGGAACGAGGGCCTCGACCCACGCCGGGGGCGTCGGCCGATAGATGGGACGAAGACTCACCCACGCCAGAACCATCGCGACGACATCCAGAGCGAGAGCCATGGTGAGCGAGCCGCCCCCGCGCACTGTCGCCACCAGCGCCAGCCCACCGATGAGCAACGAAAGGACCGCCCGTCGGCGCATCGTCGGCCAGGAACGCACCCCGGCCAGCGGTCCGCGGTCGGCGTGCACCTGGGCTTCGAGCGCCACGCGCATCGACTCCAGGGTCGCCGCATCGACCGGATCGGCGTCGGGGATGGGGAGAGGAGGGCCGTCGGTGGGCATCACTCGACCTCGGAAACGGAGTGGCTGGGGCGTGGGCTTGGAACTCGGTCTGCAGCGGCCGGACGTCGCTGCTTCGAAGGATGGCGGGGCGGGCGGGAGGATTGGGGCGCGCCGGTGCGCTCGCGTTCCGCTGTGCGCGTGCGGTCGTTCGGATGATTTATCTTCGCGGGCATGCCAAAGGGGCGCAAGGATGGGCTGTCGGATATCGAGCGCCGCGCCGCCGTCGCCGCGCGCGTTCGGGACCTCGGCGTCAGCCCTCGCGCGCGCCGCCGGCACGGCGTCGTCCATACGCCCCCGTGGCTCTGTCGTTACGTCGCCGCGGCCTCTCAGGAGATGCTCCAGGAACTCGGGATCGCCGAAGGCTTCGGCGATCCTCGGGTGACGCTCCTCGATCCGGCGTGCGGGCCAGGGGGGTTCCTCGCGGCCGCGCACGCCCTGGCGAGGGGAGGCCCAGCGCCGCGCAGGGTGCTCGGTCTCGACTTGGACGCCACTGCGCTCGAGGCGGCCGGCCGGGTGCTGGGGGATGCGTTCGCCGCCGCCGGCTGGCCCCTGAGCCTCCGCGCCGGGGACACTCTCGCCTCCCTCCCTTCGGACGCCGGGGAGATCGTCGTCGTGCTCGGCAACCCGCCTTGGGCGAGCCGCTCCGGCAGCCGCGCGGTCCTCACCGAGGAACTGCTCGACGATTTCCGGCGCGACGCTACCGGAGCCCGGCTTCGGGAGAGGAAGATTGGCGTCCTCTCCGACGCTTACGTCCGCTTTTGGCGCTGGGCGGCACAGGTCGTGCGCCGCGCACCGGGCGGCGGCGTCGTCGGCTTCGTCACGAACGCTTCCTTTCTCGACGGGCCCGTCCACCGGGGCATGCGAGCAGCGCTGGCTCGTTACTTCCACCGGGTGCGCGTCGTCGACCTGGGGGGGAGCGCGCTCGTCGCACAAGGGACGCGCGACGAGAACGTTTTCGGGGTGCGTCCATCGGTCGCTGTGACCGTCGCGGCTCGGCGTGCGCTGGAGGACGAAGGGCGGCTGGCGACGGTTCAGGTGGCGGCGCTGCGGGGCACCCGCGAGGAGAAGCGGGCCGCTCTGGAGGCCCCGCTCGCCTTCGAGGCGGTGCCGCCGGACGGTCCCTGGCGTGTGGCTCCGACCGGGAGCGCCCGCGCCTGGCCTCGGGCGTGGCGGAGCATCGCCGAGATCTTTCCCTTCCACCGGGAAGGCGTGCAGACGAACCGGGACGCCGTCGCCGTTGCGGCCGACCGGGAGGTCCTCGCCGCGAGGCTTCAGAGCTTCGCGCTCGGCCTTCGGCGCACGGACTTGGAGCCGGCGCTGCAGGCGCGTCGTCACTACGATCCGGAGCGGGCTCGCGCCGTGGTGCGCGCCGCCATCGCGGCGGACCCAACGATGGAGTCGTTGCTGCGTCCGATCGCCTACCGTCCTTGGGACGACCGATGGATGGTGGCCCTCGCTCCGCTCTGCCATCGTCCGAGGCACGAGCTGCGCCGAGCGATGGAGCGCTCGACCCTGGCTCTGCTGACGGTCCGCAAAGACCGAGGCGAGCGACCTTGGGCGCACTTCGGTGTGACCCGAACGCTCGTGGACAACTCGTACCTCTCGGCGCGCTCCTCTTGCAGGACGCGGGCGTTCCCGACCCACGATCCGAGCGGGCGGCCCAACCTCTCGGAGCACGCGCGCCAATGGGAGCCCGACCCCGAGCGGCTGATTCACCATGCCCTCGCGGTGCTCGCGAGCGCCACGTACCGATCGCGCTTTGCCTGGCTCCTCCGGCACGACTACCCGGCGCTGCCGCCACCGACCGAGGCGAGCGTGTGCGCGGGGAGGCGGTTGGCGCGGCTTTGGCTCGATGGGGAGAAGCCGCAGGAGGAGGCCGGCGTCGGCCATTGGACGGTCAGGGCTCCGCCTGGTTTCAGGGAGGCCCTCCAGGCCTGCGACGCCGCCGTGGCTGCCGTCGTGTGTGATGCGCCGGGGGACGTTTGACGCCCGCTGGCGGGTCCATGATCCTGCGAGCGTGAGCTCTACGTCGCGCATCTCGACCCAGCTGCGCCGGGCGCCGACGCGCTACGAGCCCCTGGGTCTCATCGCGAGCGGCGGCGTGGCGGAGGTGTGGAAGGCGCGGGCTCACTTCGAGGACGGGGGTACACACCTCGTTGCGATCAAGCGTGTCTTGCCGACGATGGGCCAGCCCCTCTTCCAGGCAATGTTCGAGGACGAGGCGCGGCTCGGGATGCTCCTCAACCACCCCAACATCGTTCGGGTCTACGACGCCCGCGACATCTCCGGGACCTTCCTCATGATCATGGAGTTGGTCGACGGCGACTCCCTCAAGGGGCTTCTCGAACAGGCTCACGCACGCTCGGCGTGCATGCCTGTTGGGGCGGCCCTCTACCTCGCTCGTGAGCTCGCCACGGCGCTCGACTACGTCCACACCGCGCGGGACGGCGCCGGCAACCCCTTGGGCATCGTGCACCGCGACGTCTCGCCGCACAACGTGCTGCTCGGGCGCGATGGGGCCGTCAAGCTTACGGACTTCGGCCTGGCCGACGCGACCGTCCACGAGACGGCACGCTCCGAAGATCTCGTGGGCGGCAAGCTGGGGTACCTCGCGCCGGAGATCATCCGCCGGGAGCGGGCCGACCACCGGGTCGACATCTTCGCGGTCGGGATCGTGCTGTGGGAGATGCTGGCGGGGCGCCGTCTCTTCCAGCGAGCGAGCGATATCGAAACGGTCAAGGCGGTCGCTGCCTGTGAGGTCCCGTCGCTGCGCTCGTTGAACCGTTCCGTCTCCGAACCGCTCGACCGCCTCCTGCGCCAGGTCCTCGAGCCCGACCCCAACAAGCGGATCGGTTCCGCACGGCACCTCGCCGAGCGCCTCGACCTCCTGCTGAGGCAGACCGATCGCGAGGTGAGCCACCGCGACGTGGCGCTCCTGGTGGGATTGCATCTGGCACAGAAGCGTCCGAGGGCGGCGGGGCTCGACGGGGCTTTTGCCGACCTGCTGGCCGAGGAACTGGAGCGCTTCGTCGTGCAAGCGAACGAGGGCGCCTCGCCCCTCGACCCGACGGAGTTCACGGCTCTTGGTGCCACAGGGCGCCGGCCTCCACAGCTCTAGAGCCCATCTCAAGACCCCTCGTCGCCGCTCTGCGGCCTCCGCACGCTCTGTGCCGCCATCCTCTCACCTCGAGAATGCTCGGCATTCCCTCGGCTCGCGGATGCGCCAGCGGTCCCGCCCAGTCCACGGACCGATCGGCGATCGCTCTCGAGATGCGCTGTAGCACTCCGAGCCGGTATCGACGGGGATGGATCGCGGTCGCCAACTTCCCCTTGCGTGGTGCGAACGATGTGCCTCGTACAGGCGGGGCGGCGGGGCAGCAGGTCGGTTGGTTCGTCGGCGTATGGGGTCACGCCGGGTCGAGGGAGGAGGGCCCGACCAGGAACAGGGCGTCGCTGATGGGGTGCGGCGCCCGGGCGAAGGCGTCTTGAGCGCGTCGCCGCAGCAGCTTCGGATCGCTCGATGCGAGCAGCGTGTCCCGGTGCGGAGCTGCTGCGTAGATCGGCTCGGGGAGCTCGCGGGCGAGCACCGGGTGGAGCGTCGGCAGCAGCAGGCGCGCGGAGTCCAGACCGTCGCCCGTCCGTCCCACGATCCATCGGCCCTCGTCACCCTCGACGCAGGCGAAGCGGGCCGACGTGCTGAGCTGCGCGAGGCGCTCGAGGGCCCGTGCGTAAGGCAGGCCACCTTCGTCGCGCCAGCGGGTGACCTCGTCGCGCCGCGCATAGCGCGACCGACCTTCGTACCGTAGTTGGAGCGCGACCCGGACGTCGTGGCCGATCGCGCGAAGGTAGAGATCGGCGGCGCGTGCGCCCAATCGTTCGAGCAGCGGGCGACCGACCAAGCGCGGGAGGACGCGATCCCGCGCTTCGCTCCAAGCGGTCAGCGCGCCGCCGCCGGCGCCCGGAAGCAGCCCCACGATTCGGTCGGCCGCGGCGCGCACCGCCGCATCGTCGAGGTCATCGGTCGCTTCGGCGACCCGGCGTAGGTCGATCTCGATGCCCCCGTCCAGGGAGACCTCGAGGTCGAAGCGGTCCACGATCCCGTAGGGCAGCCCTCGGTCGATCAGAGCGGCCTCGAAGGCGCGCAGGACCTGGGCGATGGGGCCGGTGCCCTGGCCTTCGGCCTCTGCCCGACGGATGCGCTCCCGGAGCTTCTCCGACGGCTCGACGGCGTCGAGCGCCGCGTCGATGGCCGCGAAAGGATCGAAGCTCCCGTAAGGACCCAGCAGCACACGATGGTCGTCGTCGCGCTGGGCGTGGCGGCCGCCGAAGTGCTCGACGAGCACCAGTCCGAGCAGCGCTCCCGCCTCCTGCACGAGCGCGTGGTCCTCCTCGTCGGAGGCGGCCGGGTCATGGGCGAGTCGGTCGACGGCGTCGGCGATGGCCTCGATGGCTGCCGTGCCTTGCGGCAACGGGAGCATCCGCCGCTCCGCGAAGCGGCGCGCGGGCGCAGCCAAGGAACCGGCGCGGTCGCCCAGGGCGTCGATCCAGTCGTTCACCGGAGCAGCTCGCGCGCGATGAGGATCTTGTGGATGTCGTTCGTGCCTTCGTAGATTCGCAGCGCGCGCACCTCTTGGTAGAGACGTGCGACGATGCCGTCCGCGAGGACCCCTCGCCCCCCATGCAGTTGAAGCGCTGAGTCGATGATCTGCTGAGCGGCTTCCGTCGCCACGAGCTTGGCCATGGACGAAGTCCGGGTCACTTCCGAACGCGGGGCCCGCACATCGGCCATCCACGCGGCGCGGTAGACCAACATTCGGGCCGCCTCGAGCTCGCAGGCCATCTCGCCGAGGCGCGCCTGCACGAGCGGGAGCTCCGCGAGGGGCGCTCCAAACTGATGGCGCCGCTTGACGTGCGCGAGGGCTTCGTCGAGGGCGCGCTGCGCAAAGCCCACAGCGGCCGCTCCGACCGTCGGCCGGAAGCGGTGCAAGGTCGCCAAGGCGATCGCCAGCCCGGCGCCTTCGGGGCCGAGGCGGTCGCCCTCGGGCACCGGGACGTCGTCGAGGTGCAGCTCGCCGATGGGGTGCCCGCCGAGCACTCGCGTCGCTCGGGTCGAGAGGCCAGGGGCGTCGGCGGGCACGACGAAGGCGCTCAGCCGCCGGCGGGGGGCGTCCGGGGCCGTGACGGCGAAGACCACGTGCGTGTCGGCGATGCCGGCGTTGCTGATGAAGACCTTGCGCCCGCGGAGGCGGTAGCCGTCTGCCGTGCGCTCGGCGCGAGCTGCGATGCCCCCCAGGTCCGTCCCCGCCTCGGGTTCGGTGAGGGCGAAGGCCGCGACGAATCGGCCGGCGACGATCGGCGGCAGCCACCGCGAGGCGGGTTCGGTGGCGCCGTGGGCGCGCGCGGCGAAGGTGATCGGGTAGCTGCCCAGCCCTTGCATTGCGAAGGCGAGGTCCGCGAGGGGCGAGGCGCGTCCGAGGGTTTCGCGGGCGAGACAGAGCGCGCGCGACGAGGTGTCTTCGAAGGCTCCTCCGAAGTCCTCGTCGGTGACGAGCCGGAGCAGCCCACGCTCACCGAACAAGGCGACCATCGCGCGCAAGGCCTCGGCCGGCGGGCGCCCCTCCTCCAGAGACGAGGCCTCTGCGGCGAGGGCCTCCGCGGGCTGGAGGGCCCGGCTGCGGAGCGCTGCGTCGACGAAGGGGTCGTGTGGGGAGGGCATCAGCGGAACTTGGGCGGGCGCTTGGCCTTCCAGGCGTCGTGGGCTTCCTGGAAGTCCGGGTGCTGCATGCAGAGGGCCTGAGCCTGCGCTTCGGCCTCGATCGCCGTGGTGAGATCGCAGCGCGCTTCGTACTCGAGCATCCGTTTGGTCATGGCGTTGGCGAAGGCGGGGCCCCGGGCCAGGCTCGCCGCGAGCTCACCGGCGGCGTCTTCAAGCTCGGCGCGGGGCACGACTCGGTTGACCAGGCCGATGCGCTCGGCGCGCTCGGCGTCGACCCAGTCGCCGGTGAGCAGCAGCTCGCTCGCGCGCCCGAGGCCGATCAGGCGGGGCAGCAGGTAGGCCGCACCCATGTCCGCGCCGCTGAGGCCGACGCGGCTGAAGAGAAACGCGAAGCGGGCGTCGTCGCTCGCCACCCGCAGGTCGCAGGCCGCGGCGATCACCGCACCGGCGCCGCAGCACACGCCGTGCACGGCCGCGACGACCGGGGGGCGGCAGCTCCGGATCGCGTGGATCAGCGAGCCGGTCAGCCGGGTGAACTCGAGCAGGCCCTGGGTGTCGCGCGAGAAGAGCTCGGCGATGATCTCGTCCTGGTCGCCGCCGCTGCAAAACCCGCGCTCGCCCGCGCCCCGGAGGACCACCGCGCGAACGTCCGGGTGGTCGTCGCGGAGCGCCGCAAAGGCGTCCCGCAGCTCGCGGTAGACTTCGAAGGTCAGCGAGTTGATGCGCTTCGGCCGATCGAGGGTGAAGGTCGCGACGCCTGCCTCGTCGAGGGAGCTGCGGAAGGAGCGCGACTCGATCATGAGAGCACCGCCGTGGCTTCGATCTCCACTTTGGCTCCGTCCAGGAGGAGGTCGGCGACTTGTACCAGGGCCATCGCGGGGAAGTGCTTGCCCATCCGCTCCCGGTAGGCGACCCCAATGGCCTTCGCTTGCGCCAGGTACTCGCGCTTGTCGGTGACGTAGATCGTGAGCCGTCCGATGTTTCGGGGCGCGCCGCCCGCGTCGCGGACCACCGCCAGCACGTTGTCGAGCGCCTTGGCGAACTGTGCATCGAGCCGCTCGGAGACGAGCGCTTCGTTCGCGTCCCAGCCGATCTGTCCGGCCACGAAGAGCAGCCGTCCGGGGCCGAGGATCATTCCGTTGGAGTAGCCGCGTGGGGTGGCGAGGTCCGTCGGGGCGATGATCTCAGGTTCCATCGGCGCGTCCTGTCCGCCGATGGACGGCGGTCGTTCTTCGGGCCCCTCGAAAGCGGGAGTCTTCCAGGCTGCGGGCCGGGCTGCGCGTCCCCGTACCGGTGCTGCGGGCGCGGAGGTCTGATGAGAGCATGGCGCGACGATAGGCCCGCGCCTCGGCCCTTGCTGTGCGGAAGCGCGCACCCGTGGTATGCCCGGCGCGAATGGGCAAAGGGAAATCGAAGAAGAAGAAGCCGAAGAAGCGGAAGGTTCGACGCGTCGATCCCGCCGAAGAGGCCCGGAGCTCCTCCGAGGCCTCGGGGGAGAACCGTCCTTCGGGTGCACCGGGCTCCGCCGAGGAACCTTCGGGCGAGCCGTCGTCCGGCACGTTGCCTGCTGACATGGAGGCATCCTCGGACGGAACCGACGCAGAGGAGGGATCCTCGTCCGACGAGGCTTCCGAGACCGAAGCCGAACCGGAAGTCGAACCGGAACCGGAACCGGAACCCGAACCGGAGTCGCCTCGGCGCAAGCGCCGCAAAGCTCCGCGGGTCGTCGCAGCCGCCGAGCCGGAAATCCGCGAGGTGAGCGAGAGCGGCGGGCTGGTGTTCCTCGCCGTCATCTTCGCGCTGCTCGTGCTGGCCATCGTGGTCGGCTTGCTGAGCGAGTAGAGCCCATCTCAACAGCGATCGCCGATCGATCCGTGGACTGGGCAGGACCGGCGCATCCGCGAGCCGAAGGAATGCCGAGCATTCTTGAGGTAAGAGGATGGCGCCGCACAGCGGCGACGAGGGGTGTTGAGACACTCTAGGCTGCCTCGCCAACGGC
>Ga0256832_1000657_pt1 | contig 22649 bp, 17 predicted proteins | sample 134614metaG_FD_190534 | JGI IMG/M metagenome (GOLD analysis project Ga0256832, IMG submission 190534) | Hydrothermal vent microbial communities from Lau Basin, Pacific Ocean - 134-614 | ecosystem: Environmental > Aquatic > Marine > Hydrothermal vents | place: Pacific Ocean: Lau Basin | collected... | reverse complement strand
GCTGCGCTTCCGCGTACTGTTCGAGACCTCCGGCCTGAAGGCAGGAGACAGTCTGCTGGACGTGGGCTGCGGTTTCGGCGACCTGGGAGACTGGCTGGCGCGGCAGGGATGTCCCGTGGACTACACCGGCATCGATCTATCCCCGGAACTGCTGGCCGAAGGCCGTCGGCGCCATCCTGGTATTCACCTGCATGAAGGCGATATTTTCGATTTCGATCCTTCTCCCCAAAGCCATGACTGGGTGCTGCTCTCGGGCGCTCTGAACAGCAACCTGGATGACCAGGGCGCCTACGCCCGGCGGGTGATCCGGCGCATGTATGCTGCCTGTCGCAAGGGCATTGCCTTCAACCTGCTGGACGCCCGTCATGAACGCACGGCCAATTGCTGGGATCTGCAGAGCTTTGTTCCCACCGATGTTGGGGCGCTGGTGGGCCGCCTTTCCCCCTGCTGGAAGATTCGGGACGATTACCTGGAAAACGATTTCACTGTGGTCGTATGGCGGCCTGCTGGATGAAGTCTGAACCGTGATGAAGATCTCATCCCTGCGGGGCAGTCTCTCAAGTTATTGCTCAGGGCGCCGATGACTTCTCGTGAAGGCTGCATTTTGTCCGTGTCGTCGGGTCAGGTGACCTCTTCTGGCTCCCGATCATGGAAAATTCCCGGGAGTTACTGGATGCATTTCCATGCCAACAAGACCGCTTGTTCAGCGTGCGGGGAAGTGCTGCCAACAGTTCCGTAGCGAATCCCGTGACCGCCTTCGCGCATCCGGGGTGTGGTGCTTGCATCCGGGAAGGGTGGATGCTTTTATTGTCGCTCCGGCATTGAAGGATGCGGGTGTGATCTATATGAAAAATGTAATTGTTTCAGAGGAGTTCTCGATGAAAAATTTGGAGTGGGGAAGCCGCTTGATGCCCGCGGGGGTGTTTTCAGTTGCGCTGGGGCTTGTCATGGCCACCGGTCAGGCTGCCAGTTCGCCGGGGCCGCTGTTCGATGTCGGCTCCCCCATATCCATGAGTCTGCTGCCAGCAGGCCCACTGAAAACCTCTCTGGAAGCCTTGCCCCAGGATGCGCAGAACCGCGCGCTGGAATGGATGGGACGTCTTTCCCTCAATCAGGGCGACCTGGATTACCTGCGCGTGGATGCCCGTGGCGGTGTGTATTTTGCGGATACCTACCTGCCTGATGCCAAGGCCCTGACTGTACAGCAGACGAATGAGGCGGCTGTCTTGCCGGCAATCAATGCCGCCGATACTTTCCTTCTACACAGCCGCCCCGGCGCGCCCAACGTGGTCTATCTGGATTTCGATGGTCATACCATAACCGGAACCGGCTGGAACAGCACAACGGATCCCCTGGTGGCCGAGCCCTATGATATAGACGGCAATCCCGGCAATTTCAGCAGCGAGGAACTGGCGCGTATTGGAGAGATATGGCATCGAGTGGCGGAGGATCTGGCGCCGTTCGATATCGATGTCACCACGGAGGAGCCGGCTTCTTTCGGTAGCAAGGTGGGACGGGTTGTCGTTACCAAAGATGTGGATGCCAATGGTGCTGACATGCCGGCCAAAGGTGCGGGAGGCGTGGCCTACGTGGACGTGTTTGGCCAGAGTTACTATCCTACCTACTCACCGGCACTGGTCTATTTCAATAATCTCGGCGGTGGTGAAGCCACCTACGTGGCTGAGGCGGCGAGTCATGAGTTCGGTCATAACCTGGGCCTCTCTCACGATGGCACCGCCTCGGGTGATGCCTACTATGGGGGGCATGGTAGCGGTTATGTTTCATGGGCGCCTATCATGGGGGCCGGTTACTACAACAACGTGACCCAGTGGAGCAAGGGGGAATATCCCGACGCCAACCAGACCCAGGATGATATAGCCATTATCGTGGGCAAACTGGGTTACAGGCCGGACGATCATGGCGACAGCATGGGCACGGCAACGCCCTTGTCCGTCGATGCCGCCGGCAACATCATGGCGAGCAATCCGGAAACCGACCCCCACAACACCCAGCCCGGGAACAAGGGGATAATTACTGACAGGAACGACGTGGACGTGTTTTTCCTTGATGCGGCGGCGGGTCCCCTGAGCCTTACCGTCACTCCGGCCTGGGATGCCTTTCCCCGAAGCAGCAGACGTGGCGCCAACCTGGACGTGGAGGCCGTGCTGATGGATTCCAATGGCAGCGTGGTGGCTTCCTCTGATCCGGTGGACGATACCCTTGCCAGTATTTCAGTGGATGTCAGCGGGGGACGTTATTACCTGCAGATCGACGGCGTGGGCAACGGCACCAGCCCGGGCTATTCCGACTACGGCAGCATCGGTGAATACTTCATCAATGGCAATGTAACGGTGAGCACCACGACCTTCATTGACGTGCCTGCAAGCTATTGGGCATACAATCAGATTGAGACCTTGTATCAGCAGGGCATCACCTCCGGTTGTGATACCGGATTGTATTGTCCCGAAGGCCTGGTTACCCGGGCTCAGATGGCGGTGTTCCTGGAGCGCGCCATCAATGGAAGCAGCTATCAGGCGCCCGCGGCATCGGGGTCGGTATTTGCTGATGTTCCCAGCAGCTATTGGGCGGCGGACTGGATAGAGCAACTGGCCGCGGACGGGATAACCGGTGGTTGTGGTGACGGCAATTACTGCCCCGAGGGCGAGGTCACCCGTGCGGAGATGGCTGTATTCCTGCTGCGCGCCAAGCATGGCTCATCCTATGTGCCTCCGACGGCCAGCGGTACCCTGTTTGGTGATGTGTCCGGCAGCTACTGGGCGGCTTCCTGGGTGGAAGAATTGGCCAATGAAGGCATCAGCAACGGCTGTGGCGGAGGCAATTTCTGCCCGGACGACCAGGTTACCCGTGCACAGATGGCGGTGTTCATGGTCAACACCTTCGGCTGGTGAGCCGCTACCGGGGCAGCCCCTGCTGCCCCGGCTGTCAAAGTGCCTCCATGGTGAATGCCGGCGGCTGATGCAGATAACGCTTCACGGCGCAAAGATCCATGGCTTTGAGGATGCTGCCACGGTACTTCTCGGGAAAATCCCGGGGCAGGGTCAGGCGGTAATGAACCCTGGCCGCGAACGGCGGCTTGTCGTCCCGCTCCCAGTCCATTTCCAGGGCCAGGCCTTCCGTGGGCAGGTTCCTGGAATGGCAGAAATTCAGGGCATAGATGCCGGCGCAGCTGGCCAAGGCCGACAAAAACAGGTCGAAAGGCTCAGGCGCGGAAGCTTCGCCGCCGGCTTTTCTGCACTGGTCTGTCCGGATCAGAAAGTCCCCAACTTGAACATCCACTTTCTTTCCGCCCGGAAAATCCACTTTCAGTGTCTGTTTCATAGCCTGTCTGATGATGAATGATGGATAATGCGATTCTGCGCCTGATGACCGTGGAGCCGCATTGACCCATGACAAAATCCCGGACAGACCTTCCCTGGCCGTGCCCTGCCGGTCACTGGTGGCGCTGGCTCGCGGTAATGCTGCTGGTGCTGGCCTTGCTCCTGCCGGCTTTTCTGTTGTCTCCAGGCATCCCCGGCGATGATGGGCTGCTGCGCCTGTGGTGGGGATTGAGTCTGTCTGCCAGCAAATATGGCCTGGTCTGGACGGCCCTGGTCTTCTTCCTGATGTTGGGGATGCCTGTGCGGTCGTTGGCGAGGGTGTTGCTGCCCGTATTGCTGATGATTGGCGCGGGTGCCTGGGTCAACGAACATCTCCTTAAACCGGCTGTTGCCCAGCCCCGGCCGAACATCGTTTTTCTGACTTCCGCGGCGGCGGGCCCCGTGCTTCCGGAAGGCGCCGGCGCTTTCTATGATCTGCCGGACAAGGCCAGCCGCAGCCGGCGCCTGGCGCAAGCCTTGGGGACGGCTCCCCTGCCACTACCAGTGTTGTTGCGGGAGCACTGGACGGAGGAAACGGGTTATTCCTTTCCTTCCGGGCATGCGTTCGCCGCCACGGCCCTTGCCGCCTGGCTGTCCCTTTGGGTCATCTGCGGTGGACGGCGTTCCTGGTTGTTGCCTGTGTTCTGGGGATGGATGCTGGCCGTCTGCTATTCCCGTATCGAACTGGGGGTGCACCGGCCGGTGGACATAGCCGCGGGGGCCGTGGAGGGTTTGACGCTGGTGATGCTTGTCAGCGTGGGGCTTGACCGGTTGGGGTGGTCGGGGTCGGAGTCAAATGGGGAGGATGCCGCGAAGTTCCGATAACATGGAATGGGATAATCCCGTTCTTTGTAACCATTGGGGGGAATTTGACTCCGACCCCTTTGTTCAAAACATGATGCCTAATCCTTGACGGCCATGGCCACTGTATAGCTCTTGCCCTGCTTGATCTTCTTGTGGTTGCCGAACACTTCCTTGAAACTGCGGGCGATGAACTGGCGCAGCCCCGTGATGACCACCACGTAGAAGCGGCCGCCAGGCTCAAGACGTTCCTTGATGTCGTTGAAGAACAGATAGTAATGCTCCTTGCCGGTCTTGGCGGGCAGGTTGGTGACCGCCAGGGTGAAGTGCTGGTCGGCGGGCACCTGATCCAGGCCGTTGGACAGGTAGATGTCCACGTTGTTTATGCCGTTCAGCTCCGCGTTCTTGCGCGCGTAGTCCACGGCCACGAAGTCCTTGTCCACCAGAGTGCAGTGTCCCTGGGGGGCGCTTTTGGCGATGGCCAGGCCCAAGGGTCCATAGCCGCAGCCCAGGTCGATGGCTCTGTCGTCGGGTTTCACTTCCAGGTGTTTCAGCAGCAGATGGCTGCCCGCGTCTATGGCCTTGGGTGAAAACAGTCCCCAGGTGCTGTGGAACACCATGGGGTGTCCCAGCAGCTCGTCCCGGATGATGAGATCCTGGCGCAGCTTGTCCAGGTCCAGCGTCTTATTCTTCATGGGGCAGGGTTCCCGCATACAGGGCAATGAGGGTCGGCCTTGAGCTTCAGGCTGCGGATCTGCATGCTCAGCCCGTCGATGAGCAGCAGGCGGTCGCTGAGAGGCTCGCCGGCGCCGGTGACGAGCTTGAGGGCTTCCGTGGCCTGGATGCTGCCGATGATGCCGGCCACCGGGGCGAGGATGCCGTTGTTGGCGCAGGTGTCGTCCAGGTCGCCGCTGTCGCCATACAGGCAGTGGTAGCAGGGAGCGCCCGGCCGGTCGCAAAACACGGCCACCTGGCCTTCCCAGCGGATGGCGGAGCCGGATACCAGGGGCACGCCATGGGCCACGCAGGCGCGGTTGATGGCAAAGCGACTGGTGAAGTTGTCGGTGCAGTCCAGGACCAGGTCGGATTCCGACACCAGCCTGGCCAGCGCCTCGTCCTCCAGCCGGGTTTCCACGGTGTGGGTGCGGCAGTCGGGATTGAGTTCACGGATCATGTGCGCCGCCGAGCGGGTCTTGGGCTGGTCGAGCTGGCTGCGGGTATGGATGATCTGGCGCTGCAGGTTGCTCAGATCCACGGTGTCGAAGTCCGCCAGCACCAGTTCCCCCACGCCGGCGGCGGCAAGATACATGGCGGCGGGAGAGCCCAGTCCCCCCAGGCCCATGATGAGCACCCGGGCGTCGAGAATGCGCTGCTGGCCCTCTACGTCGATCTGGGGCAGCATGATCTGGCGGCTGTATTGCAGGAGTTGTTCGTCGTTCATGGGCGAGGAGGATAGCACCCAAGAGTAACCCTGTCCTTCCCGCCCAGATCCTGCCGGGTGATTACCTGGCTGAATCCGGCTTTGCGGAACAGGTCGCGTACGGCTTTTCCCTGGTCGTAGCCGTGTTCCACGAGCAGCCATCCATCCGCATCCGGTAACAGATGGGCGGGGGCTTCGCTGATGATGATGCGCAGGTCGGCCAGGCCGTCGCTGCCGGCGGTGAGGGCTTCCGGCGGCTCCCAGGGCAGGCCGTCTTCCAGAAGGTGTGGGTCGCCAGCCATGACATAGGGCGGGTTGCTGAGGATGAGCTGATACTTCCCATCGCCGGAGAGGGCCTGGTACCAGTGGCCCTGGATGAAATCCAGGTTGGGCGCCTGGTGCCTGGCGGCGTTCCCGCGGGCGATTGCCAGGGCGGCGGCGCTGGTGTCCGTGGCGGTGATCTGCCAGTCCGGGCGTTCCGTGGCCAGGGCAATGGCGATGGCGCCGCTGCCGGTGCCCAGTTCCAGTACCTGAATGCTTTCCGGCAGATCCAGGTTCAGGGCAAGCTCGACCAGAAGTTCGGTTTCCGGTCGGGGGATGAGCACGGCCGGGCTGACTTCGAGAGCCAGGGACCAGAATTCCCTTTCGCCGGTGAGATAGGCCAGGGGTTCGCCCTGGCGGCGGCGCTCCAGCAGCTGACGGTATTGTTTCAACTGGACGTCGTCGAGCCGATGCTCCGGCCAGGCAAACAGCCAGCCGCGGTCCTTGCCCAGGACATGGGCCAGGAGCAGGGGCGCGTCCTCCAGGGAGAGCCGGCGGGCTTCCGACAGCAGCTCGGCGACGGTGCTCACTGGCGGGAAAGCTCGGCGAGCTGTTCGGCCTGGTATTCCTGCATCAGGGGGTCGATGACCTGGTCCAGGCTGCCGGCCATGATCTCGTCCAGCTTGTACAGGGTGAGGTTGATGCGGTGATCCGTCACCCGGTTCTGGGGAAAATTGTAGGTGCGGATGCGTTCGGAGCGGTCGCCGCTGCCCACCTGCAGCTTACGGTCGGCGGCCTGGGCCCGGTGCTGTGCTTCCTGGGCGGAGGACAGCAGGCGGGCCTGCAGCAGGGAAAGCGCCCGAGCCTTGTTCTTGTGCTGGGACCGCTCGTCCTGGCATTCCACCACGATGCCTGAGGGCAGGTGGGTGATGCGCACCGCCGAGTCGGTCTTGTTCACGTGCTGGCCGCCGGCGCCGGAGGCGCGGTAGGTATCGATGCGCAGGTCGTTGCTGTCGATTTCGATGGCGTCTATGGCCTCGGCTTCGGGCAGGATGGCCACGGTAACCGCCGAGGTGTGGATGCGCCCCTGGGATTCGGTTTCCGGCACCCGCTGCACCCGGTGGGCGCCGGATTCGAACTTGAGGCGGGAATACACGCCCTGGCCGATGATGCGCACCACCACTTCCTTGTAGCCGCCGTGTTCCCCGGGGCTGTCGCTGATCATTTCCGTGCGCCAGCCCTGGTTCTCGGCGTAACGCAGGTAGGCCTTGAGGAGGTCGCCGGCGAACAGGGCCGCCTCGGCGCCGCCGGTGCCGGCGCGGATCTCGAGGAAAATGTTGCGCTCGTCGTTGGGGTCCTTCGGCAGCAGCAGTTTCTGCAGCTCCGGCTCCAGGGACTGCTGCAGCTGCCTGGCCTCCTCCAGGGATTCCCGGGCCAGCTCTGCCATCTCGGGGTCGGCCAGCATTTCCTCGGCCGAACGGATTTCCTCCTCGCTGTCCAGGTAGCGCCGGTAACACTGGCTCACGGGTTCGAGCTGCGCGTATTCCCGGCTCAGGCTGCGGTACTTGTCCTGGTCGTTCTGTACCTCGGGGTCGGACAGCAGGCCGGTTATTTCCTCGAACCGATCCTGGATCTGTTCGAGCTTGCGGCGAATGCTTTCCTTCATTTATCGAGCTGGAAGAGGGTGGTGGCGGCTTCGAGAAGCTCGCGCTGACCATTGGAGCCGGCTTCGCGGAGCTGAGTGCTGGGGGTGTGCAGGAGCTTGTTGGTCAGGGTGTTGGCAAGAAATTCCAGAGCCTGTTGCGGCGGCGTGCCGTTGTCCACCATGCGCAGGGCCTTGTCCAGGGTCTCTTGCTTGATGCGGTTGGCCTGGCCGCGGTAGGTCTGGATCATCTCCACGGCATCCAGGGAACGCAGCCAGGCGATGAATTCCGCCGTGCGCAGTTCGATGATCTCGGCGGCCTGTTCGGCGGCCTGCTGGCGGGACTTGAGGTTTTCCTGGATGACTTCCTCCAGGTCGTCCACGGTGTAGAGGTAAACGTCTCGCAGCTCGCGCACCTCCGCCTCGATGTCCCGGGGCACGGCGATGTCCACCATGAACATGGGCTGGTGGCGGCGCTGCTTCAGGGCGCTTTCCACAGCGCCCTTGCCCAGCACGGGCACGGGGCTGGCGGTGGAGGAAATGACGATGTCCGCTTCCGCCAGGTGGGTGGGGATCTCTGTCAGGCCGATGGCATAGCCGCCGAACTGTTCCGCCAGCTCATGGGCCTTGGCCACAGTGCGGTTGGCCACGATGATGCGTCCGATGTTCTGCTGCTGCAGGTGGCGGGCGGTGAGTTCGATGGTTTCTCCGGCGCCGATGAGCAGGGCGGTCTGCTTGGACAAATCGGAGAAAATCTGCCGGGAAAGGCTTACGGCGGCAAAAGCCACGGATACCGGGCTGTCGCCAATGGCAGTGTCCGTGCGCACCTGCTTGGCGGTGGCAAAGCTGTGCTGGAACAGGCGGCCGAGAATCTTGCCCACGGTGCCGGCGTCGGATGCCGTTTGCCAGGCGGATTTCACCTGACCAAGAATCTGGGGTTCCCCCAGCACCAGGGAATTCAGGCCGCTGGCCACGCGCAGCAGGTGCTCCACCGCCTTGTGTTCCTGATGCAGGTACAGATAGGAAGACAGGTTTCCGGTTTCCAGGCCGTGAAAGCGGGCCAGCCAGGACTGCAGCTGGTCGGGATTCAGGTCGCATCCGTGGCAATAGACTTCGGTGCGGTTGCAGGTGGACAGGATGACGGCCTCGCTTGCGCCCTCCGATTCGGTGAGGCTGCGCAGGGCGCCCACGATGATATCCGGGCCGAAAGTGATGCGCTCGCGGATGTCGACGGGGGCTGTGGTGTGGTTCAAACCCAGAACGAGGAGTGTCATGGTCGTCTGCTGTGCAGATCCTGCTGTATGGTCAAGAAAGGAAATTTTGTGCTATTGGATGGCTGAATGCAAGCTGGGCATCGCCATTTGTTGCTTGATTCCCAAGCAGAAAAAGCGCATTCCGGAATATCAGCATATTCTTGCTTAGCACAAACCGGAATAAATTTCATTGAAAAACAGTGGTAAGTTTTGTCTTTTTGTTTAATAATCCACACCTAGGCTGGGAGTGCTGTCGGAATCTGCCCGTTGCCGGGCAGGAAAGGCGGAAGATTTTTCTGCCGCGTTGCACAGGTATCGTGCCGCCATAATTAAGGTAGTTATAAAAATAAATTCATTGAGTTGGGGGGAGGATGCCTATGAGAAGTTTTTGGTCCGGTCTTGCTGTTGCGGGGTTCCTTGTGTCGGGAGCTGCCACTGTAGCGAGTGCTGGTGTTACTCCTCAGCTGCCCTACCCGAAAGGGCAGCCCACCGCCAAGGAAATTATCGAGCAGGTCTATTTCGTCAACCATTTCTACGCACTGAAGAATTTTGCCATTACCAAGGTGCGCAGGAAGATTACCGTGCTCATCAGCCGGGCCAAGGGGAAGCGGCCCACCACCAACACTCTGGAGCGTTACCTCAATAACGACTACGAGCATGATCCGGTGATTCGCGCCAAGGATCTGGCCATATTCCGTTCCGGCAAGTTGCGCGGCACGGGTATCCTCATCACGGATTACGATGATGATGCCAAAGGACAGTCTTACATGATCTGGCTTCCCGCCCTGCGCAAGATCCGCCGTTTTGCCCAGCCGGCCCAGGACGATTCATGGGGAGGGCTGGATTTTACTTTTGGCGACGTGGTGCTGCGCAAGCCTGAAGACGAGACGCATGAATTCCTGGGCAAGATGATATTCGAGGATTGTCTGGATGGAATGGATATCCCCAAGAATCAGCGCAATCGCTACACAAGGAAGTTGTCCAAACAATCCTGCGTATCCAAGGGAAAGGAAGTTTACAAGGTGAAGAGCACCACCAAGTTCGAGAACTGGTGGTACGATTACCGCATCAACTATGTTGATACCACGACCTTTGCAGATTACCGCACGGAGTATTACAAGGACGGAAAGAAAATCAAGTACATAGACCGTGACTGGCGCAGTCTTGGTCTGGACGATCCGCGGGCCCTGGCCTGGGGGTACTGGTACGGAAAGGATTTCAGAACCGGCCATGAGAGCTGGGCTGTCATACCGAAGGAGGTCATCAAATACAATGCTGATTTCAAGCCATCACTCTGGTCTGAGCGCACCTTGCGCAAGATCAAGCGTTGACGCCTGTCGGTTTGTTTTTCCTGTTGTCTGGTCACGGGACTGGATCAGGGGGCTTTAGTTTGAGAGTAGGGCCCCTCGTATGACGAGGGGATTCTGGATATTTTTATTGTGTCGTTAAGGAACTGAATTAGATGATGAAGAAGAAAGTTATTGCCACTATCGCCACCGCCATGCTGGCCAGCACTATGACCGCAATGGCGGGAGTTCCCAAGGATCTGCCATACCCCAGCGGTGATCTGACTGCTGACCAGGTGGCGGATCAGGTTTACTTTGTGAACCACTTCTATGCCATGAAGAACTATGCCATCACCAAGAAAGGCAAGAAGATCACCACGCTGATTCTCAAGGGCAAGGGAGAGAAACCCACCACCATTACCCTGGAGCGTTTTCTCAACAACGACTATAACGATGGCGTGATTCAGGCAAAGGACCTGGCCATCTTTCGTTCCGGCAAGCTGCGCGGAACCGGCATGCTGATCACCGACTATGTCGATGACAACAAATCCCAGTCCTACATGATCTGGCTGCCCGCCTTGCGCAAGATCCGCCGTTTTGCCCAGCCGGCCCATGATGATGCCTGGGGCGGTAGTGATTTCACCTTTGGTGACGTCACCCTGCGCAAGCCCATGCATGAAACCCACGAGTTGCTGGGCAAGGAAACCTTCAACGACTGCCTGGGCGCCATCGATATTCCCGAAAATCAGCGTGGTCGTTACACCCGCAACCTGCCCGAGGCCGCGTGCCAGCACAAGGGCAAGGAAGTCTACAAGCTGAAGAGCACCACCAAGTTCCAGAACTGGTGGTATGACTACCGTATCAGCTATGTGGATGCCAAGACCTTTGCGGACTATCGCACCGAGTATTTCAAGGATGGCAACAAGATCAAGGTCATCGACCGTAACTGGCTGGATTCTCCCCTGGATGATCCCCGCGCCCAGTTCTGGGGTTACTGGTATGGCAAGACCCTGGCTACCGGGCATGAGACCTGGGCTGTGATTCCCGAGGGTGTCAGCGTTGCCAATGGTGATTTCAAGGACAAGCTCTGGTCAGAGCAGACCCTGCGCAAAATCAAACGTTAATGAATAAATAACATCCTGCGGCATGGTCCCGGCGGCCATGCCTGTACCCGGAGAGAGTAATATGTATAGACGTTCATCCTTACATCTGGCCATTGTTGCGGCCATGACATTGCCTGCGGCGGCGAACGCGGGGTTTTTCGAGGACATAGAGGTAAACGGGTTCCTGAAGAACGAGACGGCCATTTTTCTAAATGATGGTCAGGTAACCGGAGAAGCCCGGAACATGCTGGACAACAGCGGTCACGATGCCGGCGACCTGCTCAAGTTCGAGAACTCCGCGCGTTTCTTTGTCAACGGCTTGCTTGGAGAAAATGGCAGCTGGCACCTGGACCTGAACATCGTCTGTGATTCCGAAGGCGTCAACAGCGATTACAAATGCCACGAAAGCTATACCCAGAATGACTGGTTGCGGGAGCTTTATGTCGATTACGCGGCGGGCGACTGGAACATTCGTTTTGGCAAGCAACAGGTTGTCTGGGGTACGGCTGATGGCATCAAGCTGCTGGATATCATCAACCCCACGGACTATCGTGAAATGGCGCAGAACGCCATGGAAGACTCACGGATTCCCATCTGGATGCTGAACGTGGAAAGAAATATCGGTGAAACCGGCAACGTGCAGTTCATCGTATCGGAAAACCGCAAGAATGCCATTCCCGGCCTGAACCGCGATGGTGATGAAGGGCATCCCTTCATCATGAAAGGCGTGGACTCCATCACCGGCGACGTCAACGGCTTTCTGCATGTGACGCCCGCCCTGGCCAGCGTGGCGGGGAGCTTCAACGGCGCGGCCATGGCCGGTATGTTCACCGGCAATATCAACATGGCGGGCCTGCTGCCCTTCGCAGGGCTCACCGTTGATGGTTTCGCCAGCATGCCTGTGGTTTATGGCTTCCCCTGTCCTCCCACAGGGTGTGATGGCACCCAGACCCCGGTACCTTTTGGTCCCGGCTATATCGTGCTGAACAACATCGCGCAGAATGGTCTGTATCCGGGTGATCCCAATGCCAACAACAATGAAACCAACCTGATGGATGTGAATGGTCCCCAGGTTACCCAGGTGAAGTGGGATCCTTCCAATCCAAAGTCCGCGTTCGAGTACATGCCCAACGCGACCTTCGCCACGTTCAATACTTTCACCAATGTGAACTTCACCCCTCAGGGGCCCATGTTCACGGGGGCTGAGACCAAGTACGTGGTGAACGAACCGGATGCCGAGAGGCTCAATGCCGGCTTGCGCTATCGCGCTTCCCTGGACAATGGTCTGAACTTCGGTATCAACTATTTCTACCACTACAGCGCCAATCCCGAGATCAACCTGAGCTGGCGTGATGCGGTCACTGGTGAGAAGCTGGATGTGCTGCGCGCCCGCGGTATGGTAGTGGGTACTGATCCCGCCGGGAATCCGGTAATCATGCCCAATCCTGGTGACACCCTTGCCGCCAATGAGGTGGGCAACAATGCCATGACGGATCTCGATGCCATGCCCACCATCCTGTTGATGAACGGCGCGGGCCAGTTCTACGGGGCTTTCGATCCCACAACCGGCATGCCCAACGCGAATCAGAACGGCGTGTACATGGAGATGGAAGAAACCCGCTCCCGGGTGAACAGCATCGGTGGTTCCCTGGACTACGGCACCCAGTGGGGCGATCTGCCCGTGGTTCTGCGTGCCGAGGTGCTGTACGACAAGGGTGAGAAACAGCCCGTCGTGGACAAGCGCCTGCTGGGCATCGGTGATCTGACCAATGCGCTGACCATGGAAGACATGGACAAGTTCAGCTATGTCATCGGCGTGGATATCACCGTGCTGACCAACATGCTGATCAGCGGTCAGTTCATCCAGCAAAACAACCTGGACTTCGTGGATGACAAGCGTACCTGCACCACGCAGGCGGGAATCACCTACGACTGTTCCCGTTACACCGGTGATTTCTCCACGCTCCATTTGACCAATGGCCTGAACAAGGGCTGGGAGAACAAGGAGTTCTATTCCCTGTTCCTGTCCAAGCCCTTCGGCGAAAGTCAGCTGGGCCGCTGGAACAATATCATCATGTATGAAGATGGGGGTGGTTTCTGGAACCGCTTCGACGTGGAGTATTCCTTCACGGACGAGTTCATCGGTTCGGCTGAGCTGAACTTCTATTGGGGTGATGAAGACACCACCTTTGGTCAGTTCAAGAACTCCTCCAATGCCCAGATCGGTCTCAAGTATATCTGGGAATGATGGATAGTCCGCAGAGTTTGCGGTAGTACGGCAAGGCAGGCTTCGGCCTGCCTTGCCTGTCAGCAGATGTCTTCGCATCCGTTGGGTTGCGGGGGCATCATTTCCGCTGGATGCCTGACGTCAGGTTTTCCGGCACATGAATTCTGTATCAGCAGTGAAAGTCCGGTTCGACGTCCGGCATCATAATAATTTCAATTCTTAAGCAGCATATCGGGAGTACCTTATGGGAGAACAGGCGCAAAATCGCGGAATGGCGGAAAGATACGCAGATTTCGTTCTGAAGTATCGAATGCCAATCATCTTTCTGTTGATCATCGGCACCATTATCGGAGCCCTTTACATTCCCAAGCTGGATATCCGTAATGATCCGGATACCTTGCTGCCGCCCACCAACCGGTATGTCGCCACAAACCTCTATGCCGAGCACAACTTTGGCATGGGCAACCTGATGGTCTTTTCCCTGCGTGTCAAGGAAGGTGATATCTACCAAGCCTGGTTCGTGAACAAGGTGCAGGAGCTGCACCGCAAGCTGGTGGCCCTTCCCACTTCCCGGGAGGAGAATTTCATCGATTTCGCCGCCCAGAAGATCAAGTACATGAACAGCAGTCCGGAAGACGGACTGGTTTTCAAGCGTCTGATCCCCACCTCCGGCATCAGCACGGATGATCCCGCCAAGGCGAAGGAGCAGCTGGATTTTCTCAAGGAAGGTATCAAGACCAACCCGGTCATGGCGCCCATGCTGGTGGCCATGTTCGACAAGGATGGCAAGCGTTGCGCCTATGAAGATTATTACAAGGAAGAGTGTGTGGCCAAGGCGGCCTACATCATCGCTGACTATTCCGACAAGGTTAAGGAAATCTACCTTCCCTGGGTGGAGGAAGTGCGGGCGCTGATGGATGAGGTGGAGCAGGATGACCGTATCGAACTGCTGGTAGCCGGCGAGCCCTATTTCCTGGCCTGGATGCTGGCGGATCTGGTGCATAAATGGTGGCTGTTCGCCATTTCCATTGCCATTGTCATCCTGGTTTTGTGGCTGGAATTCCGCGACTGGCGTGGCGCCTTCTTCCCGCTCCTTGGCGTGGGCATGACCATAGCCTTTACCCTGGGGCTGATGGGCTTCACGGCCTTCAAGCTGACCACCATGATGGTGCTTACGCCCATGCTGCTGCTGGCCATCGGTATCGGGCACTCGGTGCAGGTGACACGGCGTTTCCTGCTGGATTATGGTACCTGCGGAGACTGTGAGGCGGCGGCCCGCCAGGCTATTTCCCATACTATCGTGCCGGCGACGCTGTCCATCATCACCGACATGGTGGGTTTCGCCACCCTGGCAACGGTAGACATCTCCTTCTACAAGGCCTATGCCTGGTTCGGCATGTTTGGCATGCTGACCCTGCTTGCCACAACCACCACTCTGATTCCCCTGCTGCTGACCAAGTTCCCTCCTTCGGCAGAGAAGTGCCAGGCCGGGGGACACAGTTGGGAAGTTACCGTGGGCGGCATCCTGTCAAGAATCGTCATGGGGCCGGGTAAATGGATTCCGATCAGCTTCATCCTGGCCATCATGGCGGTTTCCGTTTATTACACCAATATCTTCAACTGGAAGGGGGACCCCGAAGCCCAGGTCAAGCTGGAGCAGGAAGGCGACATCATGCCTGGCGTAGAGAAAGGCATCAACTATGCCCGGGCGGCGTTCAAGGGCAGTTCCCAGATATGGAAGGACCTGGTGAAACTGAACGAGATCATGCCTGGTGTCATATCCGTGAGCATTCCCATTCGCGGCAAGCTGCCGGTTCTCAAGGAATGTGAAGGTGATCAGCTGTTCCCGGACGAAATATACGACATCGAGGATCGCCAGGAGCGTGCTGCCATCTGTGCGGCGGAGTCCCGGGCCCGGTCCTGCTGGGATTCTGAAGCCTGTGGTGCTCAGGGCATCTTCAACGATGCCGAGGTGCTGGCAGACATGGAAGCCATGGAAAAGTGGATGCGGGCACACCCCTATATCGGGTATACGGGGTCTTACGCGCAGTACATACGTCTGGTAAACATGCTGCTGTTCGGGGAGCAGCCGGATGTCAGTAACCTGGCTGTACCGTCGAAGGAGTTCCTGGCTTCTCGTGATCCTGAAGGTAACCCCAACGATATCGTACAGAGCTACAATGGACTGCTGGAAGCGAACACCAGCGCGGGAGACATGGATTCCTTCGTATCTGCCGACTGGAACGAAGGCGTGATTCTGGGCTTCATCAACACCATGGATCCCCGGGAAACCCACCAGGTCACCATGGATATTCAGCAGTACGTGGAAGACCACAAGAACGACAAGGGCTTCCGCAAGGTCAACTTTGGCCTGCGCTGCGGGCCTGTTGATGATCCTGAGATATACACGGCTTGTGATACCAACGAGATGTCCAAGCCCGGGCCCGATTACGTGCGTCCCGCGGTGGGAGGTTTCCTGGGGGCTACCGAGGCCACGCGCGAAGTGGCCATGGACAACTGGCTGACTGGTCCCCTGTTTACCGCCTTGGTGGTGTTCATCGTGGCGGCTTTGATCTTCCGGTCCCTGCTGGTGTCTGGTATTCTCATCTTCACCCTGATGATTACCCTGTTTGCCCAGTATGGCCTTGGTGGTTACTTCACTTCCGTGCAGGAATGGTCGGGCAACCTGGCCTTCCACTTGCTGGTGACTCTGAGTATCGCCATGGGACTGGGTGTGGACTACGGCATCTACATGTTCTCCCGCCTGCGTGAGGAAATGGCGGCGACAGCTGGTGACTGGAACCAGTCCCTGAGGAACACCCTGAATACCACCGGTTCCGCCGTTATCGTCTCCGTAGTGGTGCTGCTGGGCAGCTTCATTCCCCTGGTGGCGACGGACCTGGCCAATACCTGGGGGCTGGCCATGTTCATCGGTGAAGCCCTGGTCATTGATGTGTTCACCGCGCTGATGCTGCTGCCGGTGCTGGTGTATTTGTTCAAGCCGAAATATGTATTTGGCGTGAACAGCCAGTAACCCGTGAGGAAGCCGGGCTTTTGCCCGGCAGGAAACCCCTGAACCGCCTTTTCTTCCGTTGTCAGGAGGGAAAGGCGGTTTTTCTATTTCGCTCTGCTGTGTAGTTCGTTCATGAACTGCTGGTAGTCGCCTCGCAGCAGATCCTCGATGGAATCGGCACTGGCATCGATGGCGAGCTCGATTTTCTGCTGATCGTCCCGGGAAGGCCTGGAGAGTACGTAGCCTGTTACCTTGTCTCTGTGGCCAGGATGGTCTATACCCAGGCGCAGGCGCCAGAAATCCCGGCTGCCAAGGGCTGAAATGATGTCGCGCAGACCATTGTGTCCCCCGTGGCCGCCGCCCTGTTTGAGGCGCACTGTTCCGGCGGGAAGATCCAGTTCATCATGTACCACCAGGATGTGTTCGGGGGGGATGCGATAGAAACGGGCCAGGGCGCTGGCTGATTTGCCGCTGCGGTTCATAAAGGTCATGGGTTTGAGCAGCCAGCATTTTCCCGCTGGCAGGTCGAGCCTGCCCACATCGCCGAAAAACTTGCCTTCCGGGTGCAGGCTGATGCCATGGCGGCGGGCCAGTTCATCGATGAACCAGAAACCTACATTATGCCTGTTGTCGCGGTACTTTTCGCCCGGGTTGCCCAGGCCGATGATGCATTGAATTCCTTGTTGCATGGTATGACGAAGGCCGCTAGCCCGAACATTTCACCCGGTCGCTGAAATAATATTCCAGCTTATTGTATTTCATGAAGAATTGTGAAGTATTAACAAAGTACAAAATGTTACCGGGCATCGCTGAACGCGGCCCCTCGCACCGGTCTCGCCGTCCATCTGCGGTCGGGGTCGGAGTCAAATGGGGAGGATGTGGGAAGACCCGATGGCATGAAACAGCTTGATCCCGTTCCTTGTAACAGTTGAGCGGAATTTGACTCCGACCCCTTTGCAAATCCGCAACTGAACGCCGATTTTGGTGCGATCATTGCGGAAATGTCAGGCTTAACAACAAACGGCGGCCTGCGGCCGCCGTTTTCCTAGCAGGGAAAAAAGAAGAATTATTCTTCTTCGGTAGCGGGTTCCTCGCCTGCTTCTGCTTCCTCTTCCCCGGAGGCGGCGGCTGCTCCCTTGGAGTGAATGGCAACGACCAGTTCGTCATGGTCATGGCTGTCGCCGTGGGAAAGGGCGACGATTTCCACGCCTTCAGGCAGCTTGAGGTCGGACAGGTGCAACATGTCGCCGACTTCCATGCCAGATACATCGACTTCGATGTATTCGGGCAGGTTCTGGGCTTCACAGATGATCTCTACATCCACCATGGCGTGGCTGATGGCGCCGCCGGCCTTGACACCGGGAGCGCTGTCCTCGCCCACGAAATGCAGGGGCACGTGCATCTTGATGCGGTCGGTGTCGGCTACCCGCTGCAGGTCGAAATGCAGTACGAAAGGCTTGGCGGGGTGGCGTTGCAGGTCCTTGAGGACCACGCGTTGCACTTGGCCATCCACCTCGACGTTCAGAATGGAGGAATAGAAAGCTTCGTGCTCCAGATGTTGCAGCAGTTTGTTGTGAAGGGTGGCAATCATTTCGGGGTCCTTGCCGCCCCCGTAGATGATGCCGGGAACCAGGCCCTGGCGACGCAGGCGGCGGCTCGCACCCTTCCCCTTGTCGCTGCGGGCTACAGCTTGAATATTGAAAATTTCTGACATTGTTCTCTCCTGAGAAAAATACCGTTCTTTCAGAACGGGTCAAAACAAAAACCCGGCTCGTCCGCGACCAGACGGGCCAGGCAGTGGATGCGGTCACCCAGACCGCGAAAATCAGTCCATAAACAGGGAGCTGACAGACTCCTCGTTGTTTATGCGACGCATGGTTTCAGCCAGGATTCCGGCAATGGAAAGCTGGCGAATCTTGTTCGAGGCCTGGGCCTCGGGCTGCAACGGAATGGTATTGGTCACTACCAGCTCATCCAGGTTGGAGCCTTGGATATTCTTTACCGCCGGGCCGGACAGCACTGCGTGGGTGCAATAGGCCACCACTCTTGCCGCACCATGTGCCTTGAGAGCGTCGGCGGCCTTGCACAAGGTGCCTGCCGTATCCACCAGGTCGTCAACGAGAACACAGGAACGCCCTTCCACGTCGCCGATGATGTTCATCACCTGGGCCTCGTTGGCCTTGGGGCGGCGCTTGTCGATAATGGCGAGATCGGCATCGTCCAGACGTTTGGCAAGAGCCCTGGCGCGTACCACGCCGCCCACGTCCGGTGAAACAACCATCAGCTCCGGGTATTTCTGGCGCCAGATGTCTCCCAGCAGGATGGGCGAGGAGTAGATGTTGTCCACCGGAATGTCGAAAAAGCCCTGAATCTGGTCAGCATGCAGGTCCATGGTCAACACCCGGTCGGCGCCGGCCGTGCCTATCATCTTGGCCGCCAGGCGGGCGGTGATGGGCACCCGTGCGGAACGGGGGCGCCGGTCCTGGCGGGAATAACCGAAATAGGGAATCACGGCGGTGATACGGTTGGCGGATGCCCAGCGCAGGGCATCTATCATCACCAGCAGCTCCATGAGATGGTCGTTGGTGGGCGCGCAGGTGGGCTGAACCACGAACACGTCCCTGCCGCGCACGTTGTCTTCGATCTCTACCTGGACTTCACCATCACTGAAATGCCCGACGACGGACTTGCCCACGGCCAGGTCGAGGTAATCCGCGATTTCACGCGTAAGCGCCGGGTGGGCATTTCCGCCGAAGACCATCATGCCATTGCTAGCCACCTGTATGGCCCTCGCTTGCCTGTCAGCCGCCTCGTCAGGCGGCCTGATGAGTGTATGGCTGGGGCGGCAGGATTCGAACCTGCGATGCCGGAGTCAAAGTCCGGTGCCTTAACCACTTGGCCACGCCCCAAAAAACTGTCGGTACTGTGTGTGCAGGGGAGAAATGTTGCGCCCCTGGCTCACAAAGCCCTTCATGTCCGCGGGCAGCTGTTCCAGTGTCTGTTCAGCGGCTTGCCGCGAAGAGAACTCCCCGTAGACACAGGCACCGGTACCGGTGAGCCTGCCTTCGCCGTGCTGGTCCAGCCAGCTCAGCGCCTTTCGAACCTCGGGATGGCGTTCCGCCACCAGCGACTGCAGGGTATTCTCATGCCGACCCGCAATGAAGTCGCGTATTTTGATTGTCTTGGCGTCCCGTGTCAATTGGGAATCGCAAAAAATTTCCGCCGTGGAAACATGGCAGTCCGGCGTGAGCACCAGGTACCAGGATTCTTCCGGCTCGAAGAACTGCAGTTTTTCTCCTATGCCTTCCGCCCAGGCGGAGCGGCCGTGTATGAAAATGGGGACGTCTGCACCCAGTTCCAGCCCCAGTTTGGCCAGTTCCTCTATGTTAAGGTGTAGCCCCCATAGCCGGTTGAGCACCAGCAGGGTGGTGGCGGCGTTGGAGCTGCCGCCGCCCAGTCCCCCTCCCATGGGGAGCCGCTTTTCTATCCGTATGTCCACGCCGACCCCGTGGCCTGTGTGCTTTTGCAGCAGACGGGCGGCCAGAATGGCCAGGTTCTGCTCATCAGATACGTCGGGCAGGCTTGGGGTGCACTGTACCCGGGAATCGGTGCGGAGCCTGAAGCGGAGCCCGTCGGCCTGATCCAGGAACTGGAAGACGGTCTGCAGCAGGTGGTAGCCGTCAGGCCTCCTGCCCACTACCCGCAGCATCAGGTTCAGCTTGGCGGGCGCCGCCCAGTAGATTTCTTCGATGTTCACTGGAAACGCTGAATGGTTTTGATGAGCTTCTCGCTGTCGGGGTGGTTTTTCAAGGCCTGGTTCCATACCCTCTGAGCATCTGCCCTGGCTCCCGTGGTCCACAGGACTTCACCCAGATGGGCGGCGATCTCCGGGTCGTCGAGCAGCTTTGCTGCGGCACGCAGGAATTTCAGGGACTCCTCCGTGCGTCCCAGGCGGTAGAGCACCCAGCCCATGCTGTCGAGGATGGCAGGACTTTCCGGGGCTTGTTTGTAGGCGGCGCTGATATAGTCGTAAGCCTCCTGGTAGCGGTCGGTCAGGTCCGCCAGGGTATACCCCAGGGCATTCAGGGTGTCTGTGTCGTTCGGCTTGATGTTCAGCACTGCCTTGAAGTCCTTCTCCGCGAGGCCAACATTGCCCATGTCAGCCGCCAGCAGGCCGCGGGCGTAGCGTAGATCGGTATCCTGGGGATAGGTCTGTATGGCTTCGTTGTAGATGGCCAGGGCCTGTTCCGGCATCTCCAGTTCCTTGAAAAGCTCGGCTTCGGTGATATAGGTCTGGATGGCCTGGTGAGGGGCGGTGATGCGCAGGTTGCGGAACATTTTCCGTGATTCTTCCGGCTTCCCGAGTTTGCCCGTAAGAATGGCGATGCGCAGCAGGGCGTCGTTCTTCAGGCGCCCCCCCTTTACCTGGCGGTAGTTTTCTACGGCCTGTTCAAGGTTTCCCTGCAGCTCTTCAAGTTGACCCAGAAAATACCAGGCCTCGTTTTGTTTCTGGTACTGCGGATCGTCCCTGAGTTGCTCCCAGGTGCGCCTGGCCAGGTTCCAGTTTTCCGTCTGCAGCGCGAGCACGCCCACCAGGTAACGCAGCTCCTGGTCCTTGGGATTGTATTTGAGTGCTTGCCGGAAGTGTTCAAGGGCTTCGGCATATTCTTTTTGCTGCATCAGCAGCCGGCCATAGGCTTCTTGAATGGTCGGTACTTCGGGATGCTGCCGGGCAGCATCGCGCAAGGCCTGTTTCGCGGCTGAATCCTTGCCCCGCATGGCGTGGATCTGCACGCGCAGGAGATAGGGCTTGTCCCAATCCGGCGCCAGGGAACTGGCCTGGTCGACAGCAGACAGGGCGGCTTCGAAATCCTTTTCCTGGGTAGAGACCAGTGCCCTGGCGTAGTGGGCATGGGCATTGTCCGGGTAATCCCTGACCAGGTTGTCCATGAGGGCGAGTTTGGTTTTTCCCTTCGCTGAGGCAAGCGCGGAGCCCAGCAGGAGAAAACCGTCCTTGCCCAGGGCGTCGGCAATCTGGATGATGGCTCGGGCCTGCTCCATGGCACCGGCCAGGTCTTTGCCGCGCAGGCTGCTGAGCAGGGCAAGTTGCCGGGCGGCAAGGGCGTTGGGGTCGTACTCGATCCATAGGTGGATGGCATCGGCTGCCCTGGCGCGATCATCCTGGCGCCAGGCCAGGCGGGCGGCCTTGCTGGCTGCCACAGGGTCCTTGGCCTGTCGTGCCGCGGCCATGAGATGTTCATAGGCGGCTTCCCAATCGCCGCGCTGAACGCTGATTTCCCCGGCCAGGTAGTTGTAGAGCAGCTCCTTGTCGATATGATCGGGAGATATGGCTGTGCTCTTGAACGGGAGTTTCCGGGAGAGGGATTCTCCTTTAGCCTGTTTGTCCGGATCGGGTTTGATTGCCGGGGCCTGGCATGCGGAGATCGTCAGGGCCAGGACAAGAAGGACGGGAACAGGAAGTCTGTGCATGGATGCTTTGAAGCCTGATGTTCGTTGGCTTTACTTTATTAAATAGGGGGGCTAGTGTACTGCCCGTCAGCCGTCTTTACCATAGCCGGAGGCCTGGGGGGTTCATGGTGGACATTTTTTTCCGGGAATGGTGTTGACATTCGGAAAATTATTCTGGAAAATGCGTCCTCTTTTTTGGAGGGGTTCCCGAGTGGCCAAAGGGGGCAGACTGTAAATCTGCTGGCTCAGCCTTCGGAGGTTCGAATCCTCCCCCCTCCACCAGATTAACGCTTACTCCCGCTGTTTGGCAGGGGGAGGATGAGAACCTCCGAAAAAAGAGGTTCGATTCGCCCGCCGGGAGCGGGCGAAACGGCGGAGCGGAGCGACGCCGGCCCGGAGGGCGGAGGGCAGGATGCCCGGAGTAATCCTCCCCCCCTCCACCATATTTTTTATCTGTCCGGAATATACCTCAGGGTATGGACGATGGCGGCCCGCATGGAGGTGGGCGTTTCGCCAGTCGGCGATGGTTTGCCGACGAGGATGAGCGGTACTTGGCCGCGTGTTCAGCGGGTGTAGTTTAATGGTAGAACTTCAGCCTTCCAAGCTGACTACGTGGGTTCGATTCCCATCACCCGCTCCAGGTTTTGTTCTGGCAGGATGTCAGGACGGACAAGCTTTGCCCAGATAGCTCAGTTGGTAGAGCACACCCTTGGTAAGGGTGAGGTCGGCAGTTCAAATCTGCTTCTGGGCTCCAGATTCCGGTATGCCTTGGCATACGGTTTTACTGAAGCGTTGAC
>Ga0256832_1000656_pt1 | contig 22671 bp, 23 predicted proteins | sample 134614metaG_FD_190534 | JGI IMG/M metagenome (GOLD analysis project Ga0256832, IMG submission 190534) | Hydrothermal vent microbial communities from Lau Basin, Pacific Ocean - 134-614 | ecosystem: Environmental > Aquatic > Marine > Hydrothermal vents | place: Pacific Ocean: Lau Basin | collected... | reverse complement strand
TAAAAATATATTACCACTTGTAGGGGCGACCTCTGTATCTGCCCCTACTAGCATAAAATATTAATCCTCCTCTTTTAATGCTTTGTAAACACCAACAGCAGAAACTATAACTACAATTACAATAAAAGCAATCAATCCAATATCGACTATAGACATCTATTATCCTCCAATTCATTATCTCTTAACTGACCACAAGCCGCAGATATGTCAAGCCCTTTTGACTCGCGAATAGTACAGTGTAAACCATGTTTGGTTAAATACTCTTGAAAAGCCAACATATCTTTTTCATTTGGTCGTTTATACTCTGTTCCTCCATGTGGATTAAAGTAGATGAGATTAACTTTTGACTTAATACCATTTAGCAGAGACAAGAGCTTTTTCGCAGAAGCTATATCATCATTGACATCTTTAATAACAAGATACTCAAACATTACCCTCTTTCTATTATTGACAGGAAACTCTTTTACAGCGTCAATAATTGACTTAATATTATATGCTTTGTTTATAGGCATTAGCCTCTCTCTTAACTCATCGTCAACTGCATGTAGAGAGATTGCCAAGTTTACACCTAGATTCATTTTACCTAGTTTGACAATTTTTGTACTAAGACCTGAGGTTGAAATGGTTTGACGATGTGGGGCAATAGCCATACCATCAGGGTCAGCAAAAATTCGAGATGATTTACTAACTGCATTAAGATTATCTAGGGGTTCACCCATTCCCATATAAACTATATTGACTCTTCTGTTTGCATCAATGTTATTGTCTCTTTTTATATAACGTATCTGTTCAACTATCTCTCCAGCTGTCAAGTTTGCTATAAACCCACTCTTTGCTGTTAAACAAAATGAACAACCTACTTTGCAACCAACTTGACAAGAGATACATACAGTATACCTCTCTTGATGCTTTACAGAGCCATCTTCATTAAACTCTTTTTTCTTCATTAAAAGTAGTACAGTCTCTACTGTATTACCATCTTCTAATTTAAAGAGATATTTGATACTCCCATCTCTGCTCTTCTCCTTTTTTATCATCTTTAGAATCTCTATTCTATACTTCTCTTTTAACTCTTCTCTAAGAGAGTGGGGTAGATTCTTCATCTCATCAAAGCTTGTTACGTATTTATGATATAGCCAAGAGTAGATTTGTTTAGCTCTAAAAGCAGGTTTAATAAGCTGTGCTAACTCTTCTCTTGTGTAGTCTTGTATAGCAGGTTTTTTCTCCATATTCATATCTTCTCTCACTTTTTAAATTATAAACTGTTTCACGTGAAACATCTTTTAACTCCTTTTTGTCTAATAGGTTAATATCTATTGTTTCACGTGAAACAATAACCTATTTTATAGGCTCTTTGATATAAGCACTCAATCGTGCCATAGCCTCTTTATGATTGGTTATAAAATCTTGATGAGCATTACTATTACAGTAGTTTGTCACAATAAAAACTCCTGCAACAGGAACATTAAACTCTTTAGCAACTCTCAAGACAGAAAAAAATTCCATATTTTCAAGACTTATTCCATTCTCTAAATAGTACTTTGACAATCTCTTATCTGTTGTAATATAATTAGATGAGTTGACAATAGTTTCACGTGAAACATTGGAGTTATTAAGTAGAGATGTTGTTTTAACAACACCTTCATAGGTTGAAATCATATTATCTATTGGTGTATAGGCATTAGCATTAAAAAAACTGTTTTCAATATTGGTTGCTGTTTTTGAGTGGACAATATCAAAAATATTGTGTATGCCATAAGACCCAGCTGTTCCAATAAACATTAAAAAGGGTGGCTTTTTATTCTCTAAATAGCGTGATAGATTCATTGCCATATCAATCATACCAATACCCATAGGTTTAGCAAAATCAAAATTCTCACTCTCTCCTGCACAGATAAACATCTCTAAATCCTTACAGGTATATTTTCATTACGGAGATAGTGTTTTAAATCCATAATATCTATCTCTCTAAAGTGAAAAATAGAAGCAGCTAAAGCAGCATCGGCATTACCTTTTATAAATGCATCTCTTATATGCTCCATTGTTCCAGCTCCACCTGAGGCGATAATTGGAATGTTGACTAACTCTGCAATGCGTGAGTTTAACTCATTGTCAAATCCAGCTTTTGTCCCATCTGCGTCCATAGAGGTTATAAGCAACTCCCCTGCTCCTCTATTATAAGACTCTTTTGCCCACTCTAAAGCGTCAATGCCTGTGTCATTTCTTCCTCCATGTGTAAAGATGTGCCACTTGTTAGGGGCTACTCTTTTGGCATCTATGGCTACAACTATACATTGTGAGCCAAAACGTTTTGCACCCTCATCAATAAACTCTGGTCGTCTAATAGCAGCAGAGTTAATGCTTACTTTATCGCAACCTACATTTAAAAGTTTGTAGATGTCATTTAACTCTCTAATTCCCCCTCCAACAGTAAGAGGAATGAATACTTCTTTTGCTACCTCTTTGACAACATCTACAATAGTGTCCCGTCCCTCATGAGTTGCTCCAATATCTAAAAAGGTAATCTCATCAGCACCCTCAACATTATAACGCTTTGCTACCTCTACAGGGTCACCTGCATCTCTTAGACCTACAAAGTTAACACCCTTAACAACTCTACCATTGTCTACATCTAAGCAAGGTATAATTCGTTTTGCAAAATATTCCATCGTATTCCTTACAATTATTATGATAGAATTATAACTCAAATAGTTAATATTAAGTAAGAATTGTGTAAAATGAATAAAATTGAAAATCTATCAGAGTTTGCCAACAAACGTTTTGGGCAGAACTTTTTAAAAAATGACGCGATAATAAAAAAAATCATCCAATCGATTCCCAATGATAACTTGCAAGTTGCAGAGATTGGGCCTGGCTTAGGTGATTTAACCAAAGAGTTAATTTTAACTCGAAATGTCACAGCATTTGAGGTTGATAAAAGATTATGTGAACATCTCCAAAAGATATTTAGTGACGCACTCCACACAGCGACACTAACACTTAAATGTGGAGATGTACTAGAGTATTGGGGGGAAAATAGACTACTAGATGAACCATATCATCTTGTGGCAAATTTACCCTACTATATTGCCACCAATATTATCTTAAAAGCATTAAAAGATGAGCATTGCCAATCGATTTTGGTTATGGTTCAAAAAGAGGTTGCTAAAAAGTTTTCAGCAGAGGTAGGGCAGAGAGAGTTTTCAGGACTCTCTGTACTTACTCAAACAGTAGGTTCTGGGGAGCTACTTTTTGATGTTGGAGCAGAAAATTTTATTCCTCCACCAAAAGTGACCTCTTCGATTCTTTTAATACGTAAAAAACGTAGTGAAGATAATGAAGATTTTGAAAAATTTTTAAAGGTTGCATTTAAACAACCTAGAAAAAAGTTGGTCAAAAATCTAAGCACTCACTACTCTAAAGATAAGATTGAAGAGATACTTCATAAGCTAAAACAAAATCTTTCCATCAGACCTCATGAAGTTGAGACATCTATTTATCATCACTTATATAATGAATTAAACAAGGATAGTATAGATGGAAGAGAACAAGCAACAAGAAAAAAGTCAAAATCAAGAGAATGTAATAAAAAGTAATACTCAAAATAGTACAGATATAAAATCAAGAAGAGAACGACCTGATAGACCTAGACGAGCAGGTAATCCACATAGACGACCAAAACCTCCTATTCAACCTCTTCATGTTAGCACTATTAAAGAGAAATCTGAAATAGATGAGAATGGAGAGAAGCCTAAACATAATTTAAGTCATAAATCTCAAGGAAAGGTTCAACATAAAAAGGTTCAACATAAAAAGAGTGAACAAAATAGAGCAACTAAGCAAAATCATAAGAATAAAAAAGCAAGTCGTATTGGTAATGGACGACGAACTAAAAAAAATATCTCAGGACCAATGAGTGATGCTATGAAAGCTTCTATTTTAGAAAATATAGAAGTTAATGACTTGCGTATGAACCCTTGGAAGCAGATTGAACACAATAACCATAAAGTGAGATTTACTCCTTTAGGTGGTCTTGGAGAGATTGGAGGGAATATAGCTGTTATGGAAGATGATGAGAGTGCCTTTATTATTGATGTAGGTATGTCATTTCCTGATGAGACAATGCATGGGGTTGATATTTTAGTTCCTGATTTCTCTTATCTACATGCTATAAAAGATAAGATTGTAGCTGTAGTTATTACCCATGCTCACGAGGACCATATTGGAGCTATGCCTTATCTTTATAAAGAGTTACAGTTTCCGATTTGGGGAACACCTCTTGCATTAGCTATGATAGAAAATAAGTTTCAAGAGCATGGTCTTATGGAGCATGTTAAGCTATTTAATTATGTAACTAAAAGAAAACAGTATCAAATAGGTAGCTTCAAGATTGAGTGGATGCACAATACTCACTCTATTATAGATGCCTGTTCATTGGCAATTGAATCAAAAGCAGGTACATTTATTCATACAGCAGATTTTAAAGTTGACCATACACCTATTGATAATCAAACTATGGATTTACAACGTTATGCCTACTATGGCTCAAAAGGTGTTCTTTGTCTCTTTTCAGATAGTACAAACTCTCATACCCCAGGGTTTACAAAATCTGAAGCAGTTGTAGGAAAAACATTTGACAGACTATTTGCTCTTGCAACAGGTAGAGTTATTATGTCAACCTTCTCATCAAATACACACCGTATTTTCCAAGCAATGGAGAGAGGCATTGAGGCAGGACGAAAAATCTGTGTTATTGGACGCTCAATGGAGAGAAATATTGAGACAACAAGACGCTTAGGCTATGTAGATATTGAAGATAAACATTTTATTGAATCTCATGAAATACCAAAGTATCCTGATGACAAACTACTTATTGTAACAACAGGTTCACAAGGAGAAATCATGGCTGCTCTTTCAAGAATGGCAACTAATGAGCATAGGCATGTAAAGCTAAAACCGAGTGATACTATTATTATCTCTGCTCATGCTATTCCAGGAAATGAGAGTTCTGTCTCTTCACTTATGAATAAGTTAGTTAAAGCAGGGGTAACTGTACGATATAAAGACTTTGAAAATATTCATGTCTCTGGTCACGCAGCCCAAGAGGAGCAAAAACTCATCTTACGATTGGTTCAACCTAAATTCTTTTTACCTGTCCATGGCGAATACAATCATATATTTAAGCACTCTAAAACAGCTATTGAGTGTGGGGTAAACCCTAGAAATATTCTACTTATGAGTGATGGTGACCAGATTGAGATTACAACTAAATATATTAAAAAGGTAAAAAGTGTAAAAACAGGTAAAAGCTATATTGATAACCAAAACAACCAAGAGATAAAATCTGATGTAGTTGAAGATAGACAGAAACTTTCACAAGATGGTATTGTCAATATTGCTATGCAACTTAACAAGTCAACAAAAAAATTAATAGGAAAAGTAGTTGTTAACTCTAGTGGATTAGTTCCGAAAAAAGATAGTAAACGATTTACTCATGAGATTGAAAATATTATTGATACATTCTTAATTAATGCAGATGAGAAACAGTTGACTTCTAGTAATACAATTCAAAAAGAGATAAATGGCATTGTTCGCAAGTTTATTGTACGTACCAAGAAACGCTATCCTATTATAAATACTGTTGTCTTTATGGTATAGCAACTATCCCCTATACCTATAGGGTTCTCCAACCAATTTTTCTAAAAAAAACATTATATTTTTAAGATTGCTTAATAAAAAAGTTTATTTTAAGTAAACTTTATTTTTAAACTTATATAATAGATAGATAGTATAAATAGTTTATTTTAGTGATAAAGGAGAATATTATGTCTGAAGGTATTATATACTTTATATTTGTAGCATTAATTGGAGGAGTTATTGGTTACTTAATTGGTAAATCTAGTTGTGCAAAGAGGAGTAGTTGCAATGAAGGCAAAAAAGGGACACATGAACTACATATTGACCAAAGAGAACAGCTAAATAAAGAGTCAACACCTGTAAGTAGTGAATCAAAAGAGGTTGGAAAGAAACCTACACTACTATCAGAACCAAGAGAAGGAGAAAAAGATAATCTTCAACTTATAAAAGGTATTGGAAAAGTTTCAGAAAAGACTCTTAATGACCTAGGAATCTACTACTTTTATCAAATTGCTAACTTTACTAAAGAGGAAGTTATATGGCTAAATAGTGCTATAGGTGCTTTTCCAGGTAAAATAGAACGTGAAAAGTGGGTTGAGCAAGCAAAAGAGTTAGTAAAAAACTCTAAGTAAAATATCTCTATTGGTTCTTACGTCTTGTATGAACCAATAGCATTAAAAATGCTAAAAAAGCAATAAAAGATTCAACTAAAAAGAGTTGCTTAGGATAGCTCTCATAAAACACTCCTGCTACAAACGCTCCAAATGCCCCACCTAATCCAAAAGATATACCTAAAAAGAACTGTTGAGCTAAACGCTTTTGTGTATAGAGAGAAAAGACATAGGTAATCGCTGCTGTATGATACAGAGCAAAGCTTATAGCGTGTAGAGATTGCCCTAGAAAGGTCAAAAGTAGTGAAGAGGGGTATAGGTATAGCATAAGCCATCTAAAGGCAGTAACAGCCGTTGCAAACTGTAAAATATTTAAGAGATTACGCTGGAGTAGTGGTCCTTGAAAGTAGAGCATAACAATCTCACAAATAACACCAAAACTCCATAGATATGAGACTACTTCTGAAGAGAATCCCTGCTCTCCTGCATAGATAGTAAAAAAGGTGTAAAAACCACCAAAAGCAACCTGCATAAGAAAGATACTACTCCAAAATGCCCAATATTTTGTTAAGGAGAAGGCTGAAGTGTTCTCCTTTGCTTCCTCTTTGGCTACACTATCTTGATGAACAATAGAGTAACCAAATAGAAAAGTAAAAAATGCTAAAAGTGACAGACAATAGAGTGTTGAAGTAGCAGAGAGATTAAGCTCTCCTAAGGTAAGAACTACAACAATAAATCCAACAGAACCCCAAAGCCGAATCTTCCCATAGAGCTTTTTACTCAATGTACTTAGAGCAATGGTCTCAACAAAAGGTAAAATAACACCCATAGATGCACCAAAGAGTAGATTTGCACTTAGATATATCCAAAAGTTCTCTACTGTACTAAGCAGTAGTACTGCTCCAACAAAGGTAAACAGAAGTGCTAAACGGAAAACATGTTGGGTTAATTCAATATAGTATTTAAATACAAATGGAAGCAAAAAACGCATAAATGGTGCAGCAGAGCCAATAATACCTATCTGTAACTTAGTATACTCAAAATCCAAAAGTGTCTTAGGTACAAAGACAATATATACACCTACTAAAGCAAAGTAGGCAAAATAAAATAGAGATAGGAGTAATTTCATCAATTAGATTTTTTTTGGGTTGCCATATTTTGAGGAGGATTTGGGTCAACAATCAAACAAGTAGCACTTAAAAGGTCATGAATGGTACGTCCATCTTTACGAAAAAGAGGTACAAACCAAAAAAAAGGAATAAACAGACTAAAAGGTAACATTAAATTTCTAAAAACAATAGAGAACAAAGAGGGGTTCTCTAGTGTATGAAACTCAATAACCTTTAACCCTTGTGACCTAGCCCCTGGTGTTCTTCCTTCATCTTTATACATAAAAATTGTCAAGATTATTAAATAGGGAACCATTACATAAGTCCATGCTAAAAGTTTCTCCTCTGAAGCTCCCTCTCTTCCGTCCATTACCAAATAGATAACAGCATACATAATAGGCATAAAAAGCATAAAAATATCGGTTAAAAATGCTTTTGCTCTTTTGCCTTTACTAGCATAAGGAATAGCAGGTTTCTCTACCTTCTCTTCTTCACCTTTTGTAACTCTATTTTTTTTTATATCTCTAAATCGCTGTTTTTTTGCCATTTTAAACTCCTAAAATGAAATTGTACCATTATGAACCTAAGTTCATTGAGAAGATAGGTAAAAGCATAGCAGCGACAATAACCCCAACAACCAAACCAATAAAGAGCATCATAAATGGCTCAAGCAGAGATAGTAACATCTTTAGCCTATCGTCATTCTCTTCACGATAGAGTGCAGCAACATTACTTAAAATACTTGCCACCTCACTAGACTCCTCACCAAGGGCCAATGCTTGCATAAAGTTACGTTTTGGTAAAACTCCTTTTCCTCGTTGCAATGAGGTGGAGAGTTTGTTTCCCTCAATAACTCTCTTAGAAGCTGACTCAAAACTCTCTTTCATTGCAGCATTTGAAAAAGTAGTAGTTGCCAACTTTACAGCATGAGCATAAGATACTCCAGAATCCAACATAAGAGATAGTATATAAGAGAAACGTCCAAGCTCATGGTTTTGAATAAGCTCTCCAATAACAGGCATCTTTAACATAAAGCTATCGTAAGCCTTTTTAAATCCATAAATATATTTATAGGCTAACTTAAAAATAAAAATTGTTCCTAAAAACCCAACAATTATTACTATATAGTTAGTTGTTAAGAAGTCACTAACACCTAAAACAAACTTAGTTATCTCTGGTAGCTCTTGCCCTGTATCAGCAAATATACCTGTAATTTTAGGCACAACAACAGCAATAAGAAATCCTGTCATTAAAATTGCTACAATAAAGATAAAAAGTGGATAAGCCATAGCATTACTAACTTGCTTTTTAATTTTTGCCTGAGAGGAGAAAAATGTTCCCATCTGAATAAGCACAGGAACCATCTTGCCACTCTGTCCAGCAACATTAATACTCTGTAAAAAGAAATCAGGCATAGCATAGACTGACTGAGATGCTAAAGCATGATAGAGTGACTTTCCCTCTTCAATCATAGTTCTTAGAGAAGCTAAAAAAGAGGTATACTTCTTCTCATTTTTATGTTGCCCCTCAATAAGCTTAATTGCGGTTAAGATAGTCATTCCAGAGTTAAGATAAGATGATAACTCTTTAGCAAAAGAGGATAGCAATGGTCCTGGCATTTGGCGTTGTGAAAAGTTTTTAATATTAATCTGAGAACTCTCAGATATATCTTGATAGAAGATACCTTGTGCCTTTAGTTTCTGCTTTGCCTCCTCTATACTTGAAGCCTCTATAGCTCCTTTGGTACTTTTTCCTTGTTTAGTTATACCTTTATATTTAAATAACATATTAACTTGCCTTACTTTTTAATAAAAAAATTATAACATCTCTTCTCTATATCACTCCTATATCATTTTTAAACTTTTAAAAGCAAACTTATTTAAAGATATTTTTTAAATAATAACAGTAAAAAAGTATTACAATTTAAGATTTTTATAACAAAATTTATTTTTTTATGTTAAAATAATATATGAGCCAAAATAACCATAGTGGTAATCTTCCACCAAAACTAGAATCAACCAAGAAAAAAGCTATTGTGAACCACTTGACTTGTGCAACACTAGATGGACTTGTGGCAAAAAGCATAGAGGTAGAAGCTACATTTACTAAAGGACTCCCTGGTTTTTCTGTTGTTGGACTTGCAAGTTCAGATATTCAGGAGGCAAAAGAGCGTGTAAAGTCTGCTCTACTAACCAACAACTTTACCTTTCCACCTCTAAAAATTACTATTAACCTTAGCCCATCTGACCTAAAGAAGCATGGAACACACTTTGACCTCTCAATTGCACTACTTAATGCCCTACACAAAGAGTCTATAGAGGAGGAGAATCTATTTGTTTTTGGAGAGTTGGGTCTTGATGGCAGAGTAAAATCAAGCTCAACACTCTTTCCTATTATTCTTTCACTTAAAGAGCAGGGATTACTACAACGTGCCATTGTTCCAAAGAGTGCAATGAAGTATCTAAGTCATATTGCAGGAGTAGAGTTTATTGCAGTAGAGAGACTAAGTGAAGCAATTCAACTTCTAAAAGAGAAAAACTTTCAAGCCTCTGCTACACAATTTGAGTATAAAGCAGATAAGATAGAGATTAACAATGAGATTTTTTATGACCATATTGAGATAACATCTGATTTTGCCGATGTTAAGGGGCAGAGTATTGCAAAAAGAGCAGCATTGATTGCAGCAGCTGGAATGCATAACTTTTTAATGGAGGGAAACCCAGGTTGTGGAAAGAGTATGATAGCTAAACGCCTAAAAGATATACTACCACCACTACAAGAGCAGGAGATACTCTCAATTGCTAAACATCAATTTTTAGATGGAGAGATACCTGATTTTAAAGCTAAACGCCCTATGCGTTCTCCTCATCATACTGCTACATCTGCATCTATTTTTGGTGGAGGTTCATACAAAGCTAAAATTGGTGAAGTTGCTCTAGCTCACAATGGTATTTTATTTTTTGATGAACTTCCTCACTTCAATAAAAATATATTAGAAGCCCTTAGAGAGCCACTACAAGATAAAAGAGTAAATATCTCACGAGTAAACTCAAAAGTAGAGTATGAAGCTGACCTTATGTTTGTAGGAGCAATGAATCCTTGTCCTTGTGGTAATGCCCTCTCTAAGACAAAAAGCTGTAGATGTTCAGAGCAGGAGATAAAGCGTTATAAAAACCGACTCTCTGACCCATTTTTAGATAGAATTGACCTATTTGTAGTAATGCAAGAGATTAGCATAAATGACAAAAAAAGCTACTCATCTAAGGAGCTAAAAAAGATGGTAAACCAAGCCTTTATTCAACAAAAGAGAAGAGGGCAAAAAAATCTTAATGGAAAACTAAATGAGAGTGAAGTAGAAGAGTTTTGTGTGCTAAACCAAGAGAGTCAAAAAGTTCTCTTTTCTGCAATTGAGCGTTTTTCTCTCTCACATCGAAGTATCGCTTCAATTAAAAAAGTAGCTAGGACTATTGCTGACTTAGAAGGTTCTCCTAACATAGAGAAGAGACATCTTTTAGAGGCACTCTCTTATAGGAGAAGATAGTGTAAACTTCATTGCAAAATTAAAATATTAGCTGTTTTTAGACTTTTGTAGATATGGTATTCCTTCAAATTCAGATTTTATAATAAAAAGAGAGTTTATAACTATATACTCCCCCCAGCTCTAAGCCCACAAACCCAAGCAAAATGGAGGTTAAACCCTCCTCTGTCACCATCGACATCTAAAACTTCACCTGTAAAGTAAAGCCCTTTATGCTTTTTGGACTCCATAGTTTTAGGGTTTATCTCTTTAGTGTTAACTCCACCTGTAGCAACCTCTGCACCTCTGTAGCCTCTGCTTCCATTTACTTCAAACTCAAAGTTTTTGATTTTATAGACAATATCTTCTAAACTTTTCCTATTTGCATAGAGAGAACCAATCGTCTCATTTTTTAGTTTTAGTGGCTCTAAAATAGGCAATATAAGCTTTTTATTTATAAACCCTTGTAGCCATATAGTTAATGGTTTAGAGCTCTTTTTTACTAAGCTTTTACGCATAAGTGCCAATAGTTGTTCTTGTGACATCTTGGGCATTAAATCTATGGTTAACATAATACTTTTCTTTTTTAAAAGCTCCACTATTACAAAACGGCTAATATCTAAAATAGCTAAACCAGAGATACCATAAGAGGTAAAGAGAACATCACCCTGTCTCTGAATAACCCTCCCCTCACATGTTTTTAGGCTAACCCTGCTCTCTACCTTTACCCCTGCTATTCGCTCAAGCTTTTTTATAGGTGATGTTAACTGAACTAAACTAGGAAATGACTTAATAGTAGTGTGCCCTAGTCTCTTTGCAAAGACTATCCCTGAGTCTACACCTCCTAACTGTGGAGCAGATAGGTGTCCTGTAGCTATAACTATGGCTTTTGCTATTTCAATGCCACTATTGTATTTAATCTCATAGAGTTCCCCTACTCTCTCAATACGCTCTACCTCAACCTTACAACGTACCTCAACACCAAGCTCTCTACACTCAGCCAATAGAAGCTCAACTACAGAAGATGCTTGGAGAGACATGGGAAAGACTTTTCCCTCTTTTGCCTCTATAAGCTCTAAACCTATAGACCTAAAAAACTGCTTGACAGACTGATAGCTATACCCTTCAAAGACTTTATATATAAAGTGAGGATTACTAGAGTAGTAACGTTCTGTCGCTGGGCGTTGATTTGTAATATTACACTTCCCATTACCTGTAGCTAAAAGCTTTTTACCTACTCTAGTATTCTTTTCTAAAATAAGAACACGTTTACCTCTACGAGCAGAGACAATAGCTGTAACTAAACCACTAGCCCCTGCTCCAACAATAATGACATCATGCATCTATTTGAGTCTCTTTTTGAGTGCCTCTATCTTTGCTTTTATTCGTTTTGCTCTCTGACTATTAGGATTAGAACCATGAGCAACAATATCAGAAATCTCTTGATACTGTTTAAGTGCCAATTTAAACTTACCCATCTTCTCATATAGTTTTGCAATATCTTCATACTCATCTAGGACATCTCTACTAAACTCACCTAAACCAATCTTATCTATCTCTAATGCTTTTAGATAGTACTCTAACGCCTTATCGTAGTTACCTAAAGCTTCATTGGAAGAGGCAAAGTTATAGTAGGTAGTTGACCTCTCTGTGCTGTTCTCATCTAATGTTTTATCATCTATCTTCATAGCTTTTTTATAGTACTCAATTGCTTTTGTGTACTCTTTTAGTTCATCATAATCTAAACCTATATTATTATAGTCAAGTGCTATCTCAGGACTATCCTCTTCATAATACTTTAAATCCTCTTCTAGTTGTTTCTTATCTTCTGCTAAAGCTTTTTTAAACTCTCCCTCATCAAAATATTTTTGAGAAAGCCTAGAGTGCTCTTCGCTAGGCTCCCCCTTTAGAAGTGTAGTTTTTCTCTCTTGTTTATTATCTTTACTATCTGAACACCCTCCTAAAAAGGAGCTAAGAGATACAGCTAGTATAATGTTTGTCAATAGTTTTAAATATGGCACTTTATGCCTCCTAAAATATTCAATCTATAGCCATATTTTAACATAATTAAACTCTCTTTTATGTATGATAGTATCATTTAATATTAGGAGTAAAAATGTCAGCATTAGTAGAGTTTTCAATGTTTCCAACAGAGAAGACACAAAGTAAAAGTGCATTTGTAGCAAGAGTTTTAGATATTGTCGATAGAAGTGGGCTAGAGTATCAGCTTACCCCAATGGGTACTATTATTGAGGCTAACACAGTCGAAGAGGCTTTAGATGTAATTAACAAAGCCTATAAAGAGTTACAAAAAGATTGTGGTCGAGTCTACTCATCTATTAAGATTGATTGGAGAGAGGGCAAAGTAGGAAGATTGAGAAGAAAAATCAACTCTGTAGAAGAGAAACTTGGACGAAAGTTAAACAGCTAACTTTAGATATAATGTCGCAATTTTTTAATCACAACTTTAGGACAACTTATGGCAAAAATTTCATATAAAGATGCAGGTGTTGATATTGATGCAGGAAACAGCTTTGTTGAAGCAATTAAAGCAGATGTAAAATCTACATTTGATAAAAACGTTATTGGAGGTATTGGTTCATTTGCTGGTGCTTATGCACTTCCAACAGGATACAAAGAGCCTGTACTTCTCTCTGCAACAGATGGGGTTGGAACCAAGCTAAAACTAGCTATTGATAGTAACAAGTTTGATACAGTTGGAATTGACCTTGTTGCAATGTGTGTCAATGACCTTATCTGTAACTTTGGAACACCTATGTTCTTTCTGGACTACTATGCAACAGGTCATCTAGTGCCACAAAATGCAAAAGATGTAGTAGCAGGAATTGCCGAGGGGTGTCGAAGAGCAGAGTGTTCGCTTGTGGGTGGAGAGACAGCAGAGATGCCAGGTATGTACTCAAATGATGACTTTGATTTAGCAGGTTTTGCTGTAGGTATTGCTGAAAAGAGTGAAATGGATAGAGTATCTAAAGTTAAAGAGGGACAGATTATCTTAGCACTTCCAAGTTCAGGTATTCACTCAAACGGTTACTCACTTGTTAGAAAACTCTTTTTTGATAAGTTAGGCATGAGCTTAGATTCTGAGTTTGAGGGGAGAGCTCTTATTGAGACTCTTTTAGAGCCAACACGTATCTATGTTAAAGAGTTTAAAGCTAACAAAGATAAAATTGTAGCTCTTGCTCACATTACAGGTGGGGGGATTGTTGAGAACCTACCTCGTGTACTTCCAGAGGGTATTAGAGCTCAAATCTCTAAAGATAGTATAAAGGTACTTCCTATCTTTAAATTTATCTCTAACTATGTCGATGAAGAGGAGATGTTTAGAACATTTAACATGGGTGTAGGAATGGTCTTAGTGGTTAATAGTGAAGATGTAGAGTCTATCTGTGCAAATAGCGATGCTTATGTTATTGGAGCTATGATAAAAGGTGAAAAGGGAGTTGATTTAATATAGTATATATTAAATTTTTTTTATCTATTTTATTGAAGTAAACTATTTTTTTGATATAATATTTGCATGAAAGAGAAAAGAGATAAATTAACACTACGTCAACTAGAGATATTTTTAAATGTTGTTAGAGAGGGGCACCTTACAAATGTAGCTAAAGCTATGGGACTTAGCCAGTCAGCCATCTCTATGGCAATCAAAGAGTTAGAGAAAATTTTAGGTAACCCTCTTTTTGATAGAATCAATAAGAAACTCATTCTTAATGAGATGGGTCGTGCTTTTGAGAAAGAGATTACACCTATATTGAAAAAAATTAACGATATTGAGTATGAGTTTAAAAATACCATAAACAAAGGTATGATTAGAGTTGGAGCAAGTACTACCATAGTTGATTATCTTATGCCTCCTATTATCTGCTCATATATGAATACCTATCCAGAGGTAAAAGTTGCACTCAAAGAGGGAAATACAAAAAAGATTGTTGAACTTATAAAAGATGGTGAACTTGATGTTGGATTTATTGAGGGTATGGTAAATGACCCTGAAATCATCAAGACTATTATTGGTGTTGATGAGTTAGTAGTTGTTACTACCGATGAGTCGCTAAAAGATGAGTGTTTTATAGATACTATACAGGATAAAAAGTGGGTACTAAGAGAAGAGGGGTCAGGGACTCGTGATGTCTTCTTAGACTATGTAAAAGACAAAGTAGACCATATAAATATATTTTTAGAACTTGGACATACTGAATCTATAAAATCACTACTTATTAACCACCAATGTTTAACTTGTATCTCAAAAATAGCTGTTACACGAGAACTAAAAGATAAAAAACTATTCCAAGTTCCTCTTAAAAACTTTGAGTGTAGACGCAACTTTTATATGATTTATCACAAAGACAAATATAAGAGTGAACTATTTAATAAATTTGTTATATTTACTCAAAGCATGATTCGACAGATGATAGATGAGAAGAGTTTAATTTAACTACATATACATTGCTTGTGCTCTCTCATACTCATTAGGGTAGTTAAGATTCATAAAGATATCTTCATCTTTAATTTTAACTCTTTTTATAGTTAATCTATCAAAAAGAGATATTAGCTTATGTCTATCTGCCTCTAAAGCCCTTTTAGCTTCTTTAAGGCAACTTCTATGGTAGATAGCACATAGTGGCTCTAATCCTTTGTTTGACTCAGCAACAGTAACATCTACAACAGAAGAGTTGTTCTTGTATAGAGTATTAAAAGTAGACTTACCAACAAATGGAGCATCGACACTCAACAGAAAAATCTCATCTACCTCTTCTAATGCTTCAAAGATTGAAACTAATGCTACTAAAGGAGAAGAGCCTTTGTATCTATCTTCTATAATCTCTACATCAAAATCAAACTTATTATCTTTAGAAGAGATATATACTTTATAGAATATTTTACATAAGCGTCTATATTGAAACTCAGCTAAAGAGTTAAATCCTCCAAATGGCAGAAGTGCCTTGTCTTGTTGCATACGAGAGCTTTTTCCTCCTGCTAAGATAATAGCTATAGAGTTAGAGGGTATCATTGTGTATCTGCTACCCACTCAATGACTCTGTTGGCTAACTTATAACCATAAGAGTGTGCATGTTTATCATTAACAAGTACAACTACTACATAACGTCTTCCTGAAACTCCCTCAACATATCCTGCAATATTTTTAACCCCTTTAATAGTTCCTGTCTTCATCCATGCTCTACCAAAGACAGTTGAGTATTTAAAACGGTTATGAATAGTTCCATCAATCCCTGCTATAGAGAGTGTATTCATCCAGCGTTCTCCATAGTATCTATATGCATGGTTTAAAAGATTTGCTAACGTTTTAGCCGTTATCTTAGCAGAGCGTGAGAGTCCTGAACCATTGTCTATATATGTAGTCCCCTCTAAAATATGGTACTTCTTAAGTGTGTTTAGTACAGCTTTTCTACTTTTATAAAGCGTACTTGGAAGAGTAAAATAGGTTGCTCCAAGTGTCAAAAAGAGTTGCCTCGCCATTAGATTATCTGATTTTTTAGCAATAGTTGAGATAACACTCTCTAGGGGTTCAGAGTAGTGTGCAAATAGATATTTTGCTTTTTTAGGTACTCTTTTTAACTTTAGTGTTCCTGTTACCTTTATGCCTCTGTCTAAAAGCTTCTCTTTTAATGCATAGTAGAATGCTCTATGAGGCATAGAGATGACTTTACATATTTTTCTAGTACCACAGTTTCTAGATAGCTTACCTGTTAAAAAGACGGTTGAACGAGATGAGGAGTCTGTTTTAATTTTTACTCTTGGCCAAGAGCGACCTCTACGACAAGAGCCACCAACAATACGTAGCTTATTTACAATTCTATAACTTTTATCAGGTATATCTTTAACTATTTTAGCTCGTTTAGAGTGAGGAGTAATACAAAATGTACTCTTGCGTTTATTAAACATAATTGCATCTGGCATGGCATTGTATGGGCTATATTTGTTTTTATCGAATCCTGAGTTATTTCTAGAAGAGACTCGAAATAGTGTTCGGTCAATAACAATATTCCCCTTAATCTTACGAATTCCTTTTGCTCTAATTTGTGAGACTATATCATCTAAATCTTCTGTTGAGAGTGTAGAATCACCTGAAGCTTTTACATAAAAATCACCCCTTAAGATACCATTTTGTATCTTTCCTGTATAGTAAAATTTAGTTGCCCAACGATAGTCAAAACCTAAATTTAAAAGAGCAGAGTAGGTGGTTAAGAGTTTAATAACAGAAGCAGGTTTACGAACAACATAAGCTTGCCATGAAGCAATAGGATAGTCTGAATCTACAGCTTGAATATATATACTATAGTTAAATTTATTTAAAGGAATATTAGAAATCTCTTGTGCTAAACTATCAGGTACACTAACTGCAAAGCTTATACTACTTATAAATACAAAAATAATAGAAAATAATTTTTTAGCTAACCCCATATATAACCTTATTAAATCTTTTTTTATGATAATAATCTAAAAGGGTTTAAAACATAATAAACAACAGAAATTTTCTTTAAATAGGTTAACCAATTCTCTTAGATAAAATATAGTGAAAGATTTCAATCTTCCACACTCTTAACCGTAATTCTTACTTTGTTAAGATTTTGATGTTTTTTAGTAAATAAAAATCGTAATAGTTCTCTAAACATTGCTTTCCTTTTATTAAAAAAATTTTATAAAAGAATTTTACTTTATTTTTTTAATATTGTCAATAAGATTCTAAAATTATCTATTTTTAATAACTAAAAAATCTTCTCCACCATCAACTGCAAAGTAACACGATTGTTAAAGCGATTCTCATTTATCTCATAAACTACAGAGACCACTTGCCCTATGTGAAAAACCTCTTTAGTCTTAAAAAGTACAGCCTGTTGCACTACTCCATTTTGAGAAAAAGTAAAACGTCTATGCTCTTTAGATTTCCCCATATCATTGACATCTTCTATAATAACATTGCTACTAATAAACTTTGGACGTGGATTTCCTTGACCATACGGCTCAAAACTCTTAAGTAGATTCACAAGTTCAAAGTCAATATGTGAAAAACTTAGTTCACCTAAAATATCTGGGTCAATCAGTTGCTTAGGGTAGTTTTGTGCTTTGTAGTGTTGTTGCAACTCCTGCTTAAACTGCTCTAAATTTTTAGCCTCTAAACTAAGTCCTATGGCAGATTCGTGTCCTCCAAATTTTTTAAGAATAGGACGACAGAGGTTAGTTACCTTAAAGAGATTGCAGACATGAAAACTACGACCACTACCTTTAAAGTCTCCATTTTCATCCCGTGTTAAGACAATGCAAGGCTTCTCAAAACGTCTACCAATTCTAGCAGCAACGATTCCTATAACCCCCTCATGCCAATCCTCTCCTGTAACTACTAAGATATCGTCGTCAATATCTACCTGCTCTATTGCCTCATCTGTAATTTTCTGCTCCATAGCTTTTCTAGTTTCATTAAACTCCACTAGACGCTCTAAACGGACTCTTGCATCATAGATATTGGAGCTTAAGAGAAACTCAACTGACCATTTAGCATCGTCCATACGTCCTGCTGAGTTTAGCACAGGAGCAATCTGAAAACCAATATCTTCAGCATTTAATACCTCTTTATCTAAATGTTGTCTAAAAGCTTTAATAGCAGGTAACTCTGAACGATTTAAAAGTTGTAAACCAGCCTTTACCATAGCACGGTTAATATGGTGTAGAGGCATCATATCTGCTATGATTGCTATGCTAACCAACCCTAGGTATGCCTTTAGGTCTATTTTTGCCTTTAAGGCCCTGCTGAGTGATGCTATGAGGTACCATGCAATTTGAGCCCCACATATCTCTTCATAAGGAAAAGTACACTCCTCTTGTTTTTGGTTGACAATAGCATAAGCTTCAGGCAACGTAGAGGGGACAATATGATGGTCTGTAATAATTAGGTCAACTCCAAGCCTTTTACACTCCTTTGAAGCCTCAATAGCAGATATACCATTGTCAACAGTAAAGACTAAATCATAATCCTTAATTCTTGGAATAAGATTTGGTGAGAGTCCATACCCATCACGAAAACGGTTAGGGATTATCCAATCTAATTTAACTCCAATCTCTTCAAAGAACATCACCATAAGTGTAGTAGAGACAACTCCATCAACATCATAGTCACCTATCAATACTATCTTTTCACCTGTGTGAATAGCTTTTACTATACGTGCTGTGGCTCTGTCTATATCTTTAAACTCTGATGGTTTTGGTAAATCGGCTAGAGAGAGGTGACCATATTTGCTAAATCTTTTTTGGAGTTTTTGGGATATTTGGGTTGGAGTTATTTTAGGGTAGGGCATATTTTGTCCTTTATTGTTGTGTAAATAAGGGGAGGAGGCAAACATGGAAGTCACCCATATAGGTATATATATTCCAATTTACAGAGGCAACCTCCGTGTCTGCCTCCTGTTGGTATACCAAAATATTATCTATCTTCACCCAATGCATTTTTAACAAACGCTAAAATAGACGGATTTGGATTTTGTAGTCGTGATGTAAACTCAGGGTGAAATTGAACCCCTAAAAACCAAGGGTGGTCAGCAACCTCTACAGCCTCAATAAGACCATTGGATTCACCTGTTATTATCATTCCCTTCTCCTCTAGTGCTTTGCGATACTTAGGATTTGCTTCGTATCGATGTCTATGTCGCTCAAAGATAGTTGAAGCACCACCATACGCCTCTCTTAGTTTTGAACCCTCTTTAGTGTTACACTCATACTCTCCTAGACGCATAGTTCCTCCCATTGGTGAGGTAGATGTACGAACTTGTCTTGAACCAGAAGTATCAATAAACTCATCAATCAAGAAGATAATAGGATTTTTTGCATTGGAGTCAAACTCAATAGAGGTTGCATCTTTTAACCCTAAAACATTTCGTGCAAACTCAATTATAGCAAGTTGCATTCCTAGACAGATTCCTAAAAATGGAATTTTATTCTCTCTTGCATATTGAATTGCTTGTATTTTTCCTTCAATACCACGCTTTCCAAATCCACCTGCAACTAAAATACCATCACAATCTATAAGATACTTTTTAGCACCATTATTCTCTATCTTTTCAGAGTCAACCCATCTTATTTGGACATCTGTATCAAGATTTGCTCCTGCGTGAATAAGTGCTTCAGTAAGTGACTTATATGACTCTTTTAAATCTAAATACTTTCCTACAAATGCGATAGTAGTTTTATGTGTTGGTTTAATAATTTTAGAGACCAAATCACTCCAACGATGCATATCAGGTTTTAGTTTACCTAAATTTAGCTCTTTAGCAATAGGTTCCAAAATATCTTGTGCTAGGAAGTTTAGAGGAACTTCATAGATAGTAGGTGCATCTACAGCCTCAATAACAGATTTTTCATTAACATCACAAGAGTAGGCAACTTTACGGCGAATATCGTTAGGAATGCGTGTCTCACTTCTTAAGATGAGCATCTGGGGGGTAATCCCTATTCGTCTTAGCTCTTGGACAGAGTGTTGGGTAGGCTTTGTCTTAATCTCTCCTGCTGTGCGAATGTAAGGGAGTAGGGTAACATGAATGTTCATCACATGTTGGCGTCCTAACTCATGTTTCATTTGGCGAATAGTCTCTAAAAAGGGCATTCCCTCCATATCTCCTGTAGTTCCACCAAGCTCAACAATTAAAATATCTTTAGGCTCACCTGCTTTTATAATTCGCTCTTTTATCTCATTGGTAATATGTGGAACAATTTGAATAGTCTTTCCAAGATACTTTCCTAAACGCTCATTCTCTATAACAGCTTTGTAGATTCGACCTGTAGTAAAGTTGTTATCTTGGGTTAATGCAGTATCTAAAAAACGCTCATAGTGACCTAAGTCTAAATCTGTCTCTGCTCCATCTTTAGTTACAAAGACCTCACCATGTTCAAGAGGAGACATAGTTCCAGGGTCAACGTTTATATATGGGTCAAGTTTTAAGATACCTACTCTAAATCCAGAGTGTTTTAAAAGAGTACCAATACTCGCAGCTGCAATTCCTTTACCAAGAGAGCTTAAAACCCCTCCTGTAATAAAAATATATTTTGTTGACATCAATAAATTTCCTTGTTTATGCAATAATTGGCATAATGACTGTAATAAACTCTTTCTCTTTTAAGACGAAAGGCAAGGTTGGTTCATTTAGTAAAATTTTAAAAGTAGCATCATCTACTTGTGTAATAAAATCTAAAATATACCTACTATTGACATTGAGTTCAAAGTTCTCATTCAATCCTGTAGGTAAAATAAGCTCAGTTTTTGCTTCAAGACTATCAGCAGTTAAAGAGTTGAAGATTAATTTATCTGGTAAAAAGCTGATTTTAATCTCTTGAGATATGGGAGTAATCATCTTTATGGCATCTAACATCTCCTTTTTAGGAAGAGTAATCTCTATTTTACTCTTATTTGGAATAATACGCTCATAGTCTGGAAATTTTCCATTAATTAGACGTGTAAAGAGATAATAGTTCTCATTTTGAATAATAAGATTTGTATTGTCGTAGTATATGTTGATATTGTCTATAAATAATTTCTGAATCTCTAAAATTGCTTTTTTAGGAATAATCAAAGAGAACTCTTGTTCTGATAAGTTATCTAGTTTATCAATAGCAAGTCTTCTTGTATCTGTACCTACTATTTTAGTTTCACTCTTTTTAATATCTAATAGAGCTCCATTTAGTTCATATTTTGGATTGTTGTTATCTATTGCAGGAGAGACTTTTTTAAAGCCTTTAATAAGATTAAGGGAGTCTAAAGTGATTTGTGGTTTATTAACTGTAGTAGGAAAAGATGGATAGTTTTTAGGGTTAAAGGTGGGTATTTTGAATTTTGAGCTATTTTGTTTAATTATGATATTCTCCTCTACCTTTTCAATAGTAATCTCTTCATCTTGAAAAGTACGAATAATATCTACTAATCTCTTACCATTTGCTGTAAAATCTCCTTCACTCTCTACTGTTATATTTTTGCTCTTAGTAATTAATCCTATCTCTCCATCTGTTGCTTTTAGAGTGATTGTATCATTCTCTATTTTAAAATATATATGTGATGTTATTTGAGTAGCATCTCTCTTTTCTAAAAAGGGTTGAAGATTAATAAGCATTGATTCTATTAACTGCTTGCTAATGTGAATTTTCATTTTATCTCCTTCGTCTCTCTTATTTTATTTTAATAAGTAGTAGTAGTAGTAGTTCTTGTTGAAAATGTGAAAAAGTCAACTCAAGCCCATAAATATGGGCATCTTTTAGGTGAATTATTACTACTAGTTTTTCACATTTTTTCACTTTTTGAATTATAACTTTTTTTATTATAGTTGCAATTACTACTAGTTTTTCACATTTTTTCACTTTTTGAATTATATCTTTTTTTATTATAGTTACAATTTAATTTTTCTTTTTAGCTGATATTTTATTTGAGAGTTCTTCTAATAGTACTTTAAAGTTTTCATTCTCTTCAATCTGTTCATTAATCTTTTTCATTGCGTGAGATACGGCAGTATGGTCTTTCATTCCGAAGTATACAGCAATTTGAGGCATTGAGTTTGCTGTTAAATTTCTTGTTAGATAGATAGCTATTCTTCTAGCATTTACTACATCTCTAGTTCTTTTTTTAGATTTTATATCTGAGAGTTTTATATTCATCTCTTTTGAGACAATTTTCACAATATTATCAATAGTAATATTAGATTGTTTTTCAGCTAGTTGATCTCTTATCACATTTTGTGCAAAATCTAGTGTTAACTTTTGATTCATAAGCCCTGCATAGGCA
>Ga0256832_1000655_pt1 | contig 22674 bp, 21 predicted proteins | sample 134614metaG_FD_190534 | JGI IMG/M metagenome (GOLD analysis project Ga0256832, IMG submission 190534) | Hydrothermal vent microbial communities from Lau Basin, Pacific Ocean - 134-614 | ecosystem: Environmental > Aquatic > Marine > Hydrothermal vents | place: Pacific Ocean: Lau Basin | collected... | reverse complement strand
TGGTAATTTTACCCAGTCTCGGGGTTGCTCCATACAGGGCCAGGCAGATAGCATCCAGTACTGTGGATTTACCCGCCCCAGTGGGCCCGGTCAGGGCAAAAATTCCATTAGCCAGGTAATTGGGATCGGTAAAATCAATCTGCCATTCACCCTGCAGTGAGTTAAGATTTTTAAAGCGTAACTGCAGGATTTTCATAAGGCGTTGGGATCTTCTTCGTGCAGAGAGTGAATGATTTCCTTATAGGACTGCATCAAATCATCCCGGCTTTCTTCGGGGATTTCATGGGCCTGCAGACAGGATTTAAAAACATCGTATTCATCCATATCGTCCAGGGTTTCACCCTCACCATCAGTAACCGCAATTCCCTTATACGCCGCCTCATTTTTTATTCGCAATACTTCCAGCTTACTGTCTGCCAGCATTTCTTCAACCTGTGACCATAAATCAGGTACCATATCCCTGCCGGTATAGATAATTTCCAGCCAGACGGATTCAGCCTGTTGTTTTAATGCTTCTATTTCAGACTGTATCTCATCCAGATTGCCGCTCAGTTGTTTTAACTGCTGAAAACGGGGAATAGTTAATTCCCTAATATCGACTGAACCTTTTTCAAAATCAGCAATAATAACCTGTTTGTCCTGTCCGGCTTCCCCAAAGGACATAGGCAGAGGTGAACCGCTGTAGCGTAAGTGATGATTATCGCCCACACATTGAGGAATATGCAGATGTCCCAGGGCCAGATAGTCAATACTTTCCGGAAACATATCCTGTCCGATATAAGCCAGAGACCCCACATAAAGTTCTCTTACACCATCCTCATGCAGGGTTTTCCCTCCGGCGGTAAACAGGTGGCCCATGGCAATAACAGGTAACGGCTCAGCCCCTTGCCTGTGCAGTTCCTGTTGTTTCTGTTGAGCATAATCACACACCTGGGCATAATGCTCTTTAAGTCCTGCAACCAGCTTGATACCCTTTTCTTCCACACTTTCACCGCTTTCTACGCGGCGGATATCCTTTTCTCTTAAATAAGGCACAGCACAGACAATCGCCAGCGGCTGATCAGTATTGTCCCTGAGCACAATAACTTCATCTCGCAGGTCTTCCATTGCTGACCCCACCACATAGACATTCAACACCCGTAACAATGCTGCCGGAGCTGTTAAAAAGGATGGGGAGTCATGATTACCGGCAATAATAACCACATGCTGACAATGGGTGGTAGAGACCTTATGCAGAAAACGATAATACAGTTCCTGAGCATAATTGGGTGGAATACTGGTATCAAAAATATCACCGGCCACCAGCAGAATATCCACCTGCTCCTGCTCAATGGTATCAGTCAGCCAGTCCAGAAAGCACCTGAACTCCTCATAACGCTTGCGGCCATACAGGGAGCGCCCCAGATGCCAGTCTGATGTATGTAAAATTTTCATGGTGTCAGTTTATCATGGTAATGGGTCATAAATTGACGTAATAATTTATTTTTATATTTCTGGTTTTACCATTAGCCTGGTGGTTAACAATAATATCAGGCATTAGAGTTCTTTCAACAGCACTGAACAGAATAGATGTGATCAAAATATGAATAAAGTTTAATGTTCAGGTAAGTCCGGCGTAATGTTATGTGCTTTATACTTTTCACCAAGTTAGCCATTAATGAAAATGACTAACCTTCTTAAAATTAAAGTATATGGAGTTTACAATGAAAAAACTGACAACTATCGCAAGCGTATTATTACTGGCTTCTACCACCTTTGTTTATGCAGGCAATGACCACAATCATTCCGCTATGGAAAAAGGCGGTATGGCCATGAGCGGCATGTCCACTGATATGCAATCCAGTATGCAGGCCATGAAAGCCGATATGAATAAAATCATGCAGGAAAAAGATCCTGCCAAGCGCAAAGCCATGATGGCTGCTCATATGAAATCCATGCATGCCATGATGAATTCCATGAAAGGTGATAAAAAATCCATGATGTCCAATGACCACATGGATCAAATGGCCAAATTTGACAAGCGCTTATCTATGATGGAAGCCATGATGGAACAGGTCGTCGTCAACCAGGCGATTCTGGCTAAACCTGACTCAGTATTCAAATGGGATGAAAATGCCGATGAATATCAGCTGCAGTAATAACTCTCTTTAATACAAAAAAGCCCCGGTATTTTATAATACTGGGGCTTTTTTGTGCTCTCTGATTTTTAGCAGGCAGTGTAAATTGATGTGGCTAAACTATTTCGGACACACAACTTAAAATACTCTTAAAAAAGTGTATTCAGATGACAGATAAACCAAAACAAGCAAAGACCTATGCACCTTAATCCATAGAATGGACTGTAAAATTTTTGCAGGTGTTCGTATACGAAAATAGAAAATATTATGCCTGCCCAAATAGCAATGATTAATTTTACACATTGTGTTCGACCCCGATTGTGGATCACTCTGTGGATCACTACAATTTGGGTCTAATAGAGACTATTAAGAAAAGACCTGTTAAATCAATTAGTTAAATTAAATTTAAACAGACATTTTGAATTGGTGGAGATGGCGGGAGTCGAACCCGCGTCCAGAAACCTTCTGCCATCAGTTTTTTACATGCTTAGCACTACCGGTAGTTTTAATGAGTTTTTGCCGGGTAGCCAGGGCAAATCCTCACGAGTCCGTTTAAAGTTTAACCCGCTAAACTCGGACTGAATAACGGGCGAAAGCTGTGTAAAGTGACTTCTGAGTTACCCCCACAGATAAAGGTAGTCAAAAGCTAGCCGGTTTTTAAGCAGCTAGAGCGTAATTATCATCGTTTGCAATTACTTTAAGTTTCCAGACTGTTTTACGAGAGTACTGAAATTTCTCGGCATGAACTTCAGGGTTCCAATCTCTGTCGAAGCCGTTTCATCCCCTTATTTGATAGTATAAGGGCGAAGTGGTCAGTTTTCAATTGGCCCGGACTGTTTAAACTGTGTAAATCACTTAAACCATGAAAAAAGTAGTCACAATTAGGGAAATTACTAATTGTTTATATTAATACTTAGCAATATACTTAATTCACCATATAAATAGACAGGTTGAATATTAAAAGGTTCAACTTATATTCAATCTATATAAGCTATAAGATAAAACAGCAACAACACAAACACATAACAATAAACAAAAAAATAACTGTAAAAAAGAATACTGGAGAGTATAAAATGAAAAAACTAATAATTGCAGCCGCTATTGTTGGAGCTGTTACGATTTCCGCCTCGGCTTCTGCCTGGTGGGGTGGTCCATGGAGTGATGACAGTGACAGTAATACCAACTTAAACGGTAATGCTTATAACAACTTTAATAATGATGCTTATGGTAATGCTTATGGCAATGGCTGGGGTGATGGTTCTGCTGATGCCGATATGGATGGTGACGTAGAAATAACCATTAAAGCCCGTGGCCGCGGTCGTGGCCGTGGTAATACCCGCGGTTCACTGGAAGGCAGTGGTTATGGTAATGGCTATAATAACCTGGACAACCGCTATCAGGGTTATGGTGATCAGCGTTATATCAACAATGATTATCCTCCCTATGGTTACGGTTATGCACCTTATGCAGCCCCTGCACCACGTCCCGCAGTGGCGCCTGCAGCAGCACCCGCCAAACAGGATGCAGCCAAAAAATAACTTATTCTGGCTGATTTATCAGCCCGTTTAGTTACAGGCTAAAGCAATACAAAGCCCGTCTTTCTTCTGAGAGACGGGCTTTTTTGTCTGCAGATATGGATATACACTCTGAAATTCAGGATAATAAGCCGAATTTGTAACTACCCAGAATTTTGATTTTAAGACAGGAAATTGAATGGATATACATAATCACCCAGATTTACACCCGGAACTGGGACCGGAAGTTTATGTAGTGGATGCCACCGAGCAGAACTTTGAGCATACCGTTATTAAGGAATCGCATAAACGGCTGGTTTTAGTTGATATCAGTGCTGACTGGTGCGGACCTTGCCGGGTTTTAATGCCCATTCTGGATAAACTATCCAAAGCCTATGGCGGTGAGTTTTTACTGGCCAAGGTGGATGCGGATGAAAATATGCGTATTGCCGGGCGTTATAAAGTACGCGGATTTCCTACCGTTATTGCTTTTGTTAATGGTGAGGAAGTGGATCGCTTTCATAGCGCTCAACGGGAGCCGTTTGTAGAAGAATTTATTGAGCGGCATCTGTTTTAATAACCACTCTAATATCAGCTCTGAGCAAAATATTCGTCCAGATATTCTTCAAAACTCTGTGTATCAGACGCTTCTATCTGCTGCTGTTTTTTAATGGATTTTTCTGTTTCACCCATATAAAACTGTTCCTGTTCCGGGTTTAGCTCAATATTTTTATAATAATGAAAATGCTGGCGGGACATGCGTTCAGCAAAACGGTGGAAGCTTTCATGATCCTGGCGCATATCATCCAGCATTCTGGCTGAGGGGGTCAGTTCCGGATCCTGAACAGCCTGAGTCTGCTTATTTAAACTAGCGGTATAGGGCTTGTGCGGATCATCGCCATCCAGTAATTCACACACGCCTGTCATTTCCTGCATAATTTCCATGGCCCAGTCTTTTAAACGGTATTGTTTTTGCTGACGGGACAGTTTAAGACCGGGCATCCGCCCCCTGTGGGCAGTAAGCATTTCATTGTGATCAATTTCAGCCTGTTCAGGCAACTCTATAATCGGGCTGTCCTGTAATAAACAGAATAATAAAAAGGCTTCAAGAAAATACAGCTGATCCTCATTGACGCCCAGTGGATCGTAGGCATTAACATCCAGGGAACGCAGTTCAACATATTTTACACCGCGTTTACGCAGGGCAATGGTGGGTTTTTCATTACCCTGCAGGAGCTGTTTGGGGCGTATAGTGGAATAATATTCATTTTCAATTTGCAGAATATTGTAGTTTAACTGCTGATACTGGCCGTCCACCAGAAAGCCGAATTTTTTATAACCCTCATAGGGCGTATTTATGGCCCAGGTCAGGCTGGCAATATAAGAGTCTATGTCTTTATAGCAGGCCTTGATACCGGTCTCGTTTTCCTTATTGTTCTGATAGCCGATATCCCCCATACGCAGAGAGGTGGCATAAGGCTCATAATAGGTACTATTATCAAACTCCTGCAGTGTTGTGGAGCCGCCCAGTAAAAAGGACTTACACACGGCTGGAGATGCACCGAACAGATAGGGTACCAGCCAGCCCATACGCTGACTGTTGCGGATCAGTTCAAAATAGCGGGTATTAATAAAATCCTGCAAGGGCTGGCTATCGCCTTCTATTTCCTGCAGTACAGGCCAGAAGGATTCTGCCAGGGAAAAATTAAAATGTACCCCGGCAATCACCTGCATCACCCGGCCATAACGATGCCCCAGTCCCCGACGGTAAACGGTTTTCATAGTACCGGCATTGGAACTGCCGTAGCGGGCCAGAGGAATACTGGACTCACCAGCCACCACACAGGGCATACTGGTAGCCCACAGAATTTCATTGTCCAGGTTTTGATAAACAAACTTCTGGGTATTTTGCAGAAAATTCAGGGAATCTTTTATATTTTCAAAAGGCGGAGTAATAAACTCCGTCAGGGCTTCAGAATAATCCGTGGTGATATAGGGATGTGTTAATGGCGAGCCCAATGCTGCTGGGTGGGATAATAAAGACAGAGTACCCGTATGACTGACCCGCAGGCTTTCCTTTTCCAGACCGATTTTATTACCGGCAAACAACGGAGAACCGGATAATGCTTTTAAAGCATTCAGACGTTTGGTAAATTCCTGATACGGCATTTATGAGCCCTGCTCTGGTGTCTGGATTGCATATAAACCGCTGGTCACATAAGACTGGTACAGATGCCTTAGTAATACCATAATAACGGCTGAAACCGGCAGTGCAATCAGCACCCCCACAAAACCGAATAACTGCCCGCCCACCATAATGGCAAAGATAACGGCCACCGGATGCAGACCGATTTTGTCACCCACCAGCAATGGCGTTAACAACAGGCTTTCAATTAACTGGCCAATACCAAACACAATGGCAATAGGCATTAACAGGCTCAGATCCTGAAACTGGATTAATGCCGCAACAATAGCCGCCAGAACACCAACAATAAACCCGAGGTAAGGCACAAAGCTGACCAGCCCCGCCAGTAGTCCTACCAGCAGAGCAAACTCCAGTCCAGCAATCCATAATCCTATGGAATAAATAAAGCCCAGACAGGCCATGACCAGCAGTTGGCCGCGTAAAAATGCCGCCAGCACGTCATCTGATTCCCTGGCCAGACGAGCCACCAGAGGTTCTATATGACGTGGAAGAAGGTGATCGATTTTTTCCACCAGAATATCCCAGTCACGCATAAAGTAAAAGGCAATAACGGGAATTAAAACCAAATTGGACAGCCAGGCCATAATCAACATGCTGGACTGGGAAATAGAATTAACCACCTGTCCCGCCAGTCCGCCGATACTCTGCCAGTTTTCCCGCAGGGCAATTTTAAAACCTGAAAAATCCAGTCCGCCATCAGCCGGATCAGTATGTGTTAAATTCAGAATATAGGGCAAGACTTTCTGCTGGATAAAATCAATAAAATCCGGAAGCTTGCGATACAGTGCCATAATCTGGCTTTCGATAAGTGGCACCAGCAGCACCAGTACCAGCAGTAAAACGGAAATGAAGACCACAAAGACAATGGTCACGGACAGGGTTCGGGACAGCTTTCTGGCTTCCAGCCGGTCCACCAGCGGATCGCCCAGATAACCGATCAGGGCCGCAACCAGGAAGGGCGTTAATATGGGCGACAACAGATAAAACAGCCAGCCGATTAACAGTACTATGGACAATAACATCCACTTTTGTGATTCACTCATCACTCAATCCTTAAACAGTCCTTAAATTTATCCCTGTCATTGCGTTGCCTTAACGCACCAGCCAGTATTCCAGATCAGGGATCAATGTACGGGATGATCTTTTCGTTGTACTATTATTTTGTCCCTGAATATTCTGTCCCTGTCGGTTATCTGTGGTAGTAGATGAACCCGCATCAAGAGATTTAAGGGCTTTTTCCCTTTCAGACAGAGCTGAACCCGGCTCAGGGCTGTTTCCCCGCTCAAGGCTGTTATCCAGAATGACCGGTTTAAACTCCCTTGTGTCATTAAGGTTTGCATCCAGATCATTATTATGACTGCGCTCAACACTATTGAGCATATCACCCAGGCGAATTTCCTGGATCAATGCGTTTTTATCACCCCGGTAGGTAATTTTATAAACCACTCTGTCCTGCTGTGTCATCAGCAGTCCCAGTGTTTTTACGCTGGCCAGATTACGCAGATAATCATCCAGTTCCTGAAATTCCTGAAAGTTGCTGACATTATTGATCTGCACCAGCACATCATTAGCGCTGCCGGTATCACTGCTGACCTGGGCAAACTGCCGGGCCAGCCGATCCGCCAGCTCATCAATACCGGCTGACAGTAAATGAGTCTGATCCTTATCCTGTAATTGCCAGCTCTGCACCTGCCCCAGCATTAACAGGTTCCATTGACTGTTCCAGACACCTTTTTTATTCTGCTCCAGACGGATGGTTAAAACCGCCTGAGACTGGTAACGCCGTGAAGCCAGTAAAATAGCATCATTAAAATTACCCCAGATATCCGTGGCAGAAATATTATTCTGATCCTGCAGATCCAGAAACGGGAACGTCAGCGGGATAGCCCGCTCTTCCGCCTGCTGTTTTAAGGCCTGGTATATTTGCGGTTGTTCATACTCACTTTGCAGAGCCCGCTGACCGCCTGTATCCATAGCCAGCCACACCAGGGTATTGGGACGAACCCTGCCCCAGATCGGCAACTGAGCCTGTTTAAGCATACTGTCAATCATGCCGGGATTAAAACGTACCCAGAACCATTTCTCTTTTTTCGGTGGTTTTTGTTGATCACTTTGCGCCGGACTGTTGTTTGCTTCACTGTCAGTTGTTTCAGGTGCCTTAAAATCATAACGAAACTGGGAAATAGCATCCTGGGCTTTAGCCAGCATGGCAGGATAAGCTGTTGAGGCGCTGATATCTGAATGTCCGGTGACTTTTATCAGCACATGGGTAAAGGCTTCTTCAATAAGCTGTTTTTCCGCTTTATTTTCGCTAACCTTAATCGTGGCTTCATAAAGCTTGACGGCATTGCCGGCAAACACCTGTCCACAAAACAGCAGGTTAAAGAAAATCAGCCCAGCCAGAAGCGCTAAGCGGCTGTATAGTTTACCCTGTAATAATACGTTTAATTTCATATTTTCTATCCAGATTACCTGACCCGATAGGTTACCAAAAAATGCCTCCTGAGTATATCCATCTGGATTCCATAACTGTGTTTGCAGTATAATGCCTGTTTTAATTTACACTAGCCAGGAGTACCAGGTGAGTAAACAATCGCTCAGTTATCGTGATGCCGGAGTTGATATTGATGCAGGCAATTCTCTAATCGAACGCATCAAGCCGTTCACCAAAGCCACGCATCGTCCCGGCGTATTAGGCGGACTGGGCGGTTTTGGCGCCCTGTTTGAACTGCCCCTGGACCGATATAAAAACCCGGTACTGGTTTCCGGTACCGATGGCGTAGGTACCAAGCTAAAACTGGCACTTAACATCGGCAAACATGATACGATTGGTATTGATCTGGTGGCCATGTGTGTTAATGATCTGATTGTTGCCGGTGCCGAGCCTTTGTTCTTTCTGGATTATTATGCCACCGGTCATCTGGACCTGGATACTGCCACTGATGTGATAAAAGGGATCAGTGAAGGCTGTCGGCTGGCCGGTTGTGCCCTTACCGGCGGCGAAACAGCAGAAATGCCCGGCATGTATGAAGGTGATGATTATGATCTGGCCGGCTTCAGCGTTGGAATTGTGGAAAAAGAACAGATCATTGACGGCTCCAAAGTCCGTCAGGGTGATGTCCTGCTTGGGCTGGCTTCCAGCGGCCCGCATTCAAACGGTTACTCCCTGATCCGTAAAGTTATAGAAGTGTCCGGGGCTGATTTAAACAGTGCTTTTGACGGTGACACCCTGGGTAACCGCTTACTGGAACCCACCCGGATTTATGTTAAATCCCTGCTGGCTCTGGCTCAGCAGGTGGATATTCATTCCCTCTCCCATATTACCGGCGGCGGTCTGCTGGAAAATCTGCCCCGGGTCATGCCGGCCAATACCCAGGCCGTTATCCAGTCAGACAGCTGGCAGCGGCCTGAAGTCTTTAACTGGTTACAGGAACAGGGCAATATTGAAGCCACTGAAATGTATCGTACCTTTAACTGTGGTATCGGCATGGTTGTGGTAGTAGCGCCTGAGCAGCAGCAACAGGCCATTGAACTGCTTGAGCAACAGGGTGAAACTGTATTTACTCTGGGCACCATTGAAGCCAGTGATAATGAAGAACCCACTGTCAGTATTATTTAATGACAGACGATAACAACAGCTCTGCACCCGCCCTGCCGATAGTAGTCCTTCTGTCCGGCAGCGGCAGTAACCTTCAGGCCATTATTGACCGTATAACTGAAGGTAAGCTTAATGCCCGGATTATGGCGGTGATCAGTAATAAGGCCGATGCCTACGGTCTGCAGCGGGCGCAACAGGCCGGTATTCCTACAGAAGTCATTGAACATCACCAGTTTGACAGCCGGGAAAGTTTCGATACCCAGTTAATTAAAACCATTGATAAATACCAGCCCGAGCTGATTGTACTGGCTGGTTTTATGCGTATTCTGACCGATGAGTTTGTTAATCATTATTACGGTAAAATGATTAATATCCATCCTTCCTTATTGCCCAAATACCGGGGTCTGCATACCCACCGCAGAGCACTGGAAGCCGGTGATAATGAGCATGGTTTAAGCATTCACTTTGTCAGTTCCAAACTGGACGGCGGCCCGGTTATTTTGCAGAAAACCGTACCAGTAATGGCCGGTGATACAGAACAGGTACTGGCACAGCGGGTACTGGCAGAAGAACATAAGGCCTATCCGCAGGTCATTCAGTGGATTGCAGAAAAACGGCTGCAATTATCCGGCAATCAGGTATTACTGGACGGCAAGCCGGTATGAATAAAATCTTATTGTCTAAACTATCTTTGTTGCTGTTATTGTTCTTTAGTTTCAGCTCGGGTGCATTAAGTGCTGATGTGACCCATTCACATCCCGGCACAACTCTGAGACCCTTTGTCGCTACCTATATGGTGACCGCTATGGGACTGGAGGGCATTAATGTTACCAACTCCCTAAGTTTAAGTAACAAAGATAATGGCAAGGAAGATGACAGCGAGGTTTTCTATCATTTTAAATCCTATTCCATGCCGGTTGGTCTGCTGGCTTTTAAAAAAGATGAGACCCGCAATGAGCAAAGCGAAGGTCTGATACGGGGTAATAAGATTTATCCCCTGAAATACAGTTTTTTACAGATACGGAACAATACGACCCGCCGCAATGTTGAACTGCTGTTTGACTGGGATAAAAAGGAAGTCACCAACCACCACAAGCACAAAAACAGTAAATGGGTTATGGATATACCCGACAGCACCGTTGACAAGCTTTCTTATCAACTGGCCATGATGCTCTTTCTGCAAAATAATGAAACCCGGCAGGATAAAGAATTTCGACTGAATATTGCCGATGGCGGACGCATTAAGGAGTATGATTTTAAAATTCTGGGGGAAGAAAGAGTCTATACCTCACTGGGCAGCTACAAAACCCTGAAAATTTATCATCACCGTTACAGGAAGGACAAAAATATTACCCTGTGGTGTGCTCCCGAGCTGAATTACCTGCCGGTTAAAATTGTCCAGGAAGAACCGGGCAAACCGGACTTTGTCTCTACCCTGGTTTCCTATCAGGAAGGCATGAGCAGAAATTAAAACGTAAGTTCTTTTGTCTGATTTACAGTAACTTCTGCATTTAATGCTCTGCTTTTTCCTGCTCCTGAACAAGAGTATTCAGTAAACGAACCACCTGATCACTGGCATTTTCCACCGTTTCAAAACCCTGTACAATCTGGTTTTTAATAGCTTCATCCTGCTCCCAGTTCTGGCCAATTAATTCAATAATTTCATGGGTTGCCTTATGGACAATGGAATGTGGTTTTTCCAGATCTTTAAAAGCCTGAAGCTGACTGAAGTGCTCCTGTCCTTCACCCTCGTAATACCATTTACCCAGATTACAGTTATGATGATCCACACCAACGGCTTTGGCCTCATCAGATTCCTGACCCTGACTCATGGCAAGATAGGCATTCTGTTTGTAGACCAGGTGATCAACTTTAACCAGGGAGGCAAAATTAACCTTCTGTGCATAGGAAATTTTATTTAAGGTAGTCTGTGTGGCTGAAGAGAAGCGGGTAAAACGTTTTTCAAAGGCCTGAATCTGTTCCTGTGATTCATTAGTCATTTCCCGCATCTGTTCTGAATCCACAAGCATTTTTTTCGTTTCACTGGTAATACTCGCAATCATAGTGGTAATTTCATCCGTCGCATCCTTGGTATTGACTGCCAGAGTTCTGACCTCATCCGCCACCACGGCAAAGCCCCTGCCCTGATCACCGGCACGCGCAGCTTCAATGGCCGCATTTAATGCCAGCAGATTGGTCTGTTCTGCAATACCGGCAATCATGGTAATGACATCATTCATTCTTATACTGTGTTCATTCAGGCTTTCAATCGCATTACTGGTTACATCCACCCGGTTCATTACTTCTTTGAGCACTTTAACAATATGCTTTAGTTCCTGTTGAGCACTGGCAACTTCATCGGCATTTTCCCTCGCTATTTCGACCACACCGGACATTTGCTCAGTTATATTCCTCATATCCTGCTGATTAAGTTTGAGATTTGAGAGCATTTTACTGATATTCAAATTACTCAGACGGGATAATAAGTCATTGCGATTAACATAAGCGGCATTTTCTTCCATAATTCTCAGTGCCAGATTCAGATTTTGCAGTGAAACTTTAAAATCGCCATGTAATCCTTCCGGCTGGGTTTTACGAAAAAACCTGCCCTGGGAAGCCGAATTAAAGGTAGTATTTACTTCCCTGAAAAAAGGTTCAATCTGATCCAGCAGATCATTAATATGCCAGGCCATATCATGCAGTTCTTTTTCTACATTAATATTGGTAATTCTACCGCCAAACCGGCCATGACTGGCATCACTCATAATTTCCGTTATCTGTTCCAGCATCTCAAAAGGACGCTTAACAAAATACAGAGCATAAATACCATAGGCACTGGGTATTATCCAGAAACCAAGATACCAGTAATTAAAACCATGCTGAAAAAACACCACTAACAACAGGGAAAAAATCAGAAAATTAAAGCCATGAACCAGTAGATTTATCTTAAATCGCAAGGATAAATTCTTCATAACTCACTCCTTTAGAATTTAATGCGTCCACCAGAAAGGCAATGGAGTAGTCCATTTGATCTTTGGCATGGTGCTGTTTTTCAATTTCCAGCATTTTCTGATAAATGGGCTCAATAACTGCCAGGGCTTCATGGGACGGCTTGCGGCGAACAGAAAGATAACCGGTAATATTGCCGGAGGCATCCCGATCCGGTGTGATATTGGCAAAAACCCAGTAATAATGACCGTCTTTAGCCAGGTTTTTTACATAGGCAAAGACTTCTTCACCCTTGGAAATAGTATCCCAGACAAGCTTAAAAGCTCCCCTGGGCATATCAGGATGGCGGATAATATTGTGCTGAATACCCAGTAGTTCCTTTTCTGTATATTTTGCCATGTCCATAAAAATACGGTTGGCATAGGTAATACGCCCCTTGGTATCAGTCTTGGACACTATATAAGAATTTTCAGGCAGTGTTCGCTCTATATCCAGAGGCTGAATGTTTGGTTTCATTGTAGTATCTTCTTAAGATTAAATAAAAATAGAAAACCATCTGTTTGAGAATAGGCAACAGATACAGATTATTCAAATTAAACCTGAATTAATCAGTTGAACCTATTGCGACTAATCAAAAATAAAAACAGGAGTTCAGAATTTATAACGGCAGGAAACCAATAAACATCAGTTTTTTTGAAAAGAAATTAAGATTGAGCATGGACAGAATGTCCATGCTCACAAAGATTTTTAATAAATTACAGGCACTCTCCAACAGACTCCTCAGCACAGATCCGACCATCCACCCAGGTGGCATTACCCAGTTTGGCCTGAATCAGTATAGCACCCTGCAGGTTAGCACCCCGCAAATTGGCACCACGTAAGTCAGCATCAAGCAGATTGACCTTCTTCATATTAGCCAGCATCAGATTGGTATCCTGTAAATTGACCGCATGCATATGCGCGCCTTCCAGGTTAGACAGCATCATATCAGCACCTTTAAAATTGGACATATCAAGGGTCGAATACGACAGATTGGCGCGTTGCAGATTGGCCTTATCCAGACGCATAGTGGTCATAGAGGCACCATTCATATCTACGCCGGCAAGATTAGCACCCACTCTTACTGCCGAAGTGCACTGGGCATTCGGCTCAAATTTACAGGCCTTATTGACATCATCGATAGAGTCAATATCATCCGTCCAGGCATGAGCATTGGAGATAAGACTGCCGACAAACAATACAGAGCCGGCAATCATTGACGATTGTAGTAAGCTTTTCATTTTATAACCCTCAGGAAAAGAAAAAAATTAAAATGCCCTTTTTATTTTTTAGACCATACTGAGAACATAGTGTTTTCAGTCTGTCTTTGTTTAAGTTAGTAAGGGCTTGATAGTGTAAAACAGGCTAATATTAATAGAAATCGAATGAAAAAAACATTGATATAAAGCAACTGGCCAGAAAAAAGTTCTTAAATGGACTTTTCCAGGGCTTCCAGCAAAGCATCACGTAAATTTGGCTGTTGCTCAATATCCTCAACCTTCAAATGACGTAAGGCAATATCCTGCACTGTTTCCAGTTTCTGCTGGTATAACCAGCATTGCTGAAAACATTCAAAATCAAATTTATTTCCCTGCAGGCATTCACCTGCCAGGCCTGTTGGTTCACTAAAGACAACTTCACTGGCCAGCATCACTTCATAAGCATAGGAATAGCCATCAATTTCGCCATTTTTGGCTATCATATTATAGACATACTGGGGGATCACACCCGGTTCCAGAACCGGTTTAGCAGCAAAAAGCGCGTCCAGGTCAATTCTGGCAGACGGTGAAAATGTTTCTCCCTTAAAAGAGAATTTTATTGTGGCAGTAATACTATTAGTCATAATCAGGTTCTCGGCGTAACCACCCCGGTTTGTCCCTGGTATTTACCGTTTTTATCTTTATAGGAAATATCACATTCCTCATCTGATTCAAAAAACAGCATTTGTGCAACCCCTTCATTTGCATATATTTTTGCCGGTAAAGGCGTGGTATTGGAAAATTCCAGTGTCACATGCCCTTCCCACTCCGGCTCAAGGGGGGTTACATTAACAATAATACCGCAGCGGGCATAGGTGGATTTACCCAGACAGACTGTCAGAACTTTTCTTGGAATACGAAAATATTCTACAGTACGTGCCAGGGCAAAAGAATTGGGCGGGATAATACAGACATCGGACTCAACATCCACAAAACTGTTATCGTCAAAATCCTTAGGATCAACAATAGCGGAATTAATATTGGTAAAGATTTTAAACTCCCTGGAACAGCGTACATCATAGCCATAGCTGGAAGTACCATAGGATACTATCCTCTGACCATTGACTTCTTTAACCTGGTTGCCTTCAAATGGCTCTATCATGCCTTCATTTTCAGCCATGGAACGGATCCAGTGATCGGATTTAATACTCATAAGAATCTGGTGCTCACATTATTTTTAAATTAGCTGCTTAAATTATTTTATTATTTATCAGATACCATAAAAAAAGCGAACCATGCCGCTTTTTTTAATGCCTGCTATTATCTATTTGATAAACACTAAAAACAAGCCTGTTAAGATAAACAAACCTTAGTATTCATTAGCTTTGAGGGTATTTAATTCCTGTTGAGCCCGCGTTGCACGTTCTGTCTGCTCTATAAATTCCTGACTGCGCTGATCAGCAATGCGTTGTTCGAGTAATTTTCGATAGTTTTCATTACGTTTTTCATATTCTTTTTTTCGGGCCAGACGTTTTTCTTCCCGCTCCTGCTGCAGAGCCAGTTGACGCTCACGATATTGAGCTCGGCGGTATTCGTTCAGTTCCTGCTGTTCCTGATAACGGGCTTCCCGTTCCAGTCTGCGCTGCTCAGCCAGTTCCTTCTGCTTTTGATAATAGCCGGTATTGGCTCGCTGGTTACTGAGCACTTCAGTACGAATATTATTCATACTGGCCATTCTTTCCCGCTCAAATGCCAGATTCTGCTGCCGTATTTCCTTTTCATACTGCATATAATCGGACATCATATTGGCCGTCATAATATCTCTGCCGCTGGGCAGCAATGTAATTAAAATAACGGCAAAAACAACCGCCCCAATAAAAGCACGGGAAAATATAAAACCGCTGATAAATCCCGGCCAGTCAAAAGAACCGGCTGTTTCCACAGATGCACGAGTTCCACTGGAACGTTCTCTGGCCAGTTTATTATTATAGGCATTACGCAACGATATACTGGACAGCACCCGGTATGCATCAGTAAGACGCTGTTCTCTTTTCTGATACATAGGAGAATCATGAAGCCGATCTTTTGCTTCACGTAACAAACGCTGGTAAGCAAGCTCAATTATTTCCTGACTGGCATTTTCATTGACTTCCAGGATTTCATAATAAGTTTCTGAAGGCATTTTAAGAGTACCGGTTTTTAAAAAATCTGTATTGATTTCAAGATTAGCAATAATTAATAGTATTTGACAGGAAGCGGGCATAAAAAAGCCGCTGTACATTAACTGTACAGCGGCTTTTTTACTTCATAGCAACTTTGTTATTAAATATTAGTCATTTTTAATAACAATTTTAGGGAAACGATTAGTGTAATCACGGGCTTTAAGTGCCAGCTTGGCCGCAACCTTACGGGCAATATCAACATACAGCTCAGTAATACGGCTGTCTGGCTCAGAAACCACGGTGGGTTTACCGTCATCCGCCAGCTGACGAATGCTCATATCCAGAGGCAGAGCGCCTAATAAGTCAACATTTTCTTCTTCAGACATACGCTGACCGCCGCCTTCACCAAAGATGCGTTCTTCATGACCACAGTTGCTGCAGATATGAGTAGACATATTTTCTACCACACCCAGTACCGGGACATTCACCTTTTCAAACATTTTCAGACCTTTACGGGCATCCAGTAAGGCAATATCCTGAGGTGTAGTTACAATTACTGCACCACTGACAGGGATCTTCTGGGCCAGAGTCAGCTGGACATCACCGGTGCCAGGCGGCAGATCCACGACCAGATAGTCAACATCTTTCCAGCGGGTATCTTTAAATAACTGTTCCAGTGCCTGGGTGACCATTGGGCCACGCCAGATCATCGGAGTATCATCATCAATCAGAAAACCAATGGACATGGTCTGGATACCGTAATTAACCAGGGGTTCCAGAGACTGACCGTCTTCAGATTCAGGCTTGCCGCTGATACCTAACATACGCGGCATACTGGGGCCGTAAATATCCGCATCCAGTACTGCAACGCTGGCACCTTCTTTAGCCAGTGCCAGGGCCAGGTTAACTGTGGTGGTGGATTTACCCACACCGCCCTTACCGGACGCCACAGCAACAATGTTTTTAACACCTTGAATAGGCTGTACGCCTTTTTGCACGGCATGAATAACGATTTTACTGCTGATATTGACTTCAACTTCATCAATACCTTCAATTTCTGTTAACAGGGTGGTCAGTTTTTCGCTTAATTCCTGCTCATAACCCTGATGCGGAAAGCCCAGTTCAATATCAACGATTGCTTTTGAACCGTCCACCTGAACATTTTTAACACACTTGGCAGAAACCAGATCGGTTTCAAGGTAAGGGTCAATAAATTCTTTTAATTTTTCTTCAACTTGCTCTGCAGTTGCCATGGTAAAAAACTCCACCTGTTAAATTTTGAATTCAAATCCGAATTCTGCTAAATCCTTAGTAAATAAGTAGGGTATTATACAGATTTCTTTAATATACTCAAGAATATACTCAAGAGAGATATCTGAGATTAAGTCTGGATGTCCGTCAAAAACGGTTTTCAGTCCGGCCATGCTTGTGAAAGAACCGTTAAAATTGGTAAGATAGCATGTTTTATTTTTCCACGCACAACTTAATATTAAACAACGAATAGACTATTAATTTACCGATTATACCGCCATTAATACCCATAATTAAAATATGCGTATTAAAGGTATTAACAAAAGGGTTTTCCGTTCATGGCAACACAAGCGAATTCGACTACTGCGCAAAACAACAGCAAAAGAAAAATCCTGGTGACCAGTGCATTACCCTATGCCAATGGCTCTATCCATCTGGGACATCTTGTTGAATATATCCAGACCGATATATGGGTACGCTTTCAGAAAATGCAAGGTCATGAATGTTACTATGTCTGTGCCGATGATGCCCACGGAACCCCCATTATGCTGCGTGCCCAGTCCGAAGGCATTACCCCGGAACAGCTGATTGCAGAAACCAGCAAGGAACACCAGGCGGATTTTAAGGACTTTGCCATTGCCTTTGACAATTATTACAGCACCCATAGCCCGGAAAACCGTTTTTTTGCTGAAACCATCTATAACCGTCTGAACGATGCCGGCCATATCAGCAAACGCACTATCTCCCAGGCTTATGATCCTGAAAAAGAAATGTTTTTACCGGATCGTTTTATCAAGGGTGAATGTCCAAAATGCGGTGCCGCCGATCAATACGGCGATAATTGTGAAGTCTGCGGTGCCACCTACAGTCCTACTGAATTAAAAAATGCCGTTTCTGCAGTTTCCGGCGCCAAACCCATTGAAAAAGATTCAGAACACTTTTTCTTTAAATTGCCGGACTTCGAACCCATGTTAAAGGAGTGGACGGCGTCCGGTCATTTACAGGACGAAGTCAGCAATAAATTACAGGAATGGTTTGAGGCTGGTCTGCAGGAATGGGATATTTCCCGCGACAAGCCTTATTTCGGTTTTGAAATACCCGGCACTACCGACAAATACTTTTATGTCTGGCTGGATGCCCCTATTGGTTATATTGCCAGTTTCAAAAACCTGTGTGACCGTGAAGGCATTGATTTTGACAGTTTCTGGGAATCGGACAGCCAGAGTGAGCTGTACCATTTTATAGGCAAGGATATTATTTATTTTCATGGTCTGTTCTGGCCGGCCATGCTGCACGGCGCCGGTTTCAGAACTCCGACGGCTATTTTTGCCCACGGTTTTCTGACGGTGGACGGGCAGAAAATGTCCAAGTCCCGGGGCACATTTATTAAGGCCCGAACCTATCTGGAGCAATTAAATCCGGAATACCTGCGTTATTACTTTGCCGCCAAACTAGGCAGCGGGGTTACTGATCTGGATTTAAATCTGGAAGATTTCCGGCTGCGGGTCAATTCTGATCTGGTGGGCAAGGTCGTTAATATTGCCAGTCGCTGTGCCGGCTTTATTAAAAAGAAATTTAACTCAACCCTGTCAGAAACCGTCAGTGAACCGCAGTTATTTGACCAGTTTGCCAATGCCGCTGATGCCATTGCACAGCATTATGAAGCTCGTGAATTCAGCAAGGCCGTGCGGGAAATTATGGCTCTGGCGGATCATGCCAACCAGTATATTGATGACAAAAAACCCTGGCAGGCCATTAAGGAAGAAGGCAGAGAACAGGAAGTACATGATGTCTGCAGTATGGGCCTGAACCTGTTCCGGCAGTTAATCATCTATCTGGCACCGGTACTGCCCGTTATGGCTGATAAAGTCGCCGACTTTTTAAACCTGGACAGCATGAACTGGGACGATGCACAGACCCCCTTAACCAGCCATGAAATTAAAAAATTTAAGCCTCTGATGATGCGGGTTGAAGATGAACGGGTGCAGGCCGTTATCGATGCCTCCAAAGAAGAACTTAAGGCAACCCAGACTGAAGTTAAACAGGACAGCACAGCCGCTAAGGCTGACAAGGATTCACCCTTAAGTGCTGATCCCATCAGCGAAACCATTAACTTCGATGATTTTGCCAAAATAGATTTACGCATAGCCCGTATTGTTAAGGCAGAGCACGTGGAAAAAGCCGATAAACTGCTCCAGCTCACACTGGATCTGGGCGGTGAAACCCGCAATGTCTTTGCCGGCATAAAATCTGCCTACAAACCAGAAGACCTGGAAGGCAAACTAACGGTAATGGTCGCTAACCTGGCCCCCAGAAAAATGCGCTTCGGCCTCTCCGAAGGCATGGTCCTGGCCGCCGGCCCGGGCGGGAAAGATCTGTGGATTCTGAATCCTGACGGTGATCAGGAGAATGGTGCGCAGCCTGGTATGAGAGTGAAATAGGAGACAGCGTTCAGCGTTCAGCGTTCAGCGTTCAGAAAGAGCTTTTTGTTCTTGCTCTTAATCTGAACGCTGAACGCTGAACGCTGAACGCTCACATTTATGAGCGAATATTTTTTACTTTTAATCTCAACCATTTTTGTTAACAACTTCGTGCTGGTTAAGTTTCTTGGCCTGTGTCCGTTTATGGGCTCGTCCAGGAAGCTGGAAGTGGCGGCGGGGATGGCGCTGGCGACAACGTTTGTTTTAACGCTGTCATCTGCATCCAGTTATCTGGTTAACCAGTATATTCTTATTCCTCTGGATATTGAGTATCTTCGTACCATTACCTTTATTCTGGTGATTGCTGCCGTCGTTAACTTTACTGAAATGGTGGTACACAAAACCAGTCCTATGCTGTATCAGGTGCTGGGGATGTTTCTGCCGTTAATTACTACTAACTGTGCAGTTTTAGGGGTGGCCTTACTTAATGTTCAGACCGGCTATAACTTCTTTGAGTCAATTATTTTCGGTTTTGGTGCTGCGGTGGGTTTTTCCATGGTAATGGTCTTATTCGCTTCCATTCGTGAGCGTCTGGCTTCTGCTGATGTTCCGGAAATCTTTCAGGGTGCCCCCATTGGTCTGATCACGGCCGGCTTAATGTCTATTGCTTTTTTAGGTTTTACCGGCCTGGATAAGGGGCTGAACTAGGATGCTCTGGGGTATACTGGCCATTATTGCTCTGGCAGCCCTGTTTGGGCTGTTGCTGGGTCTGGCCTCCGTTGTCTTTAAGGTAGAATCCAGTCCGGTAGTGGATCAGATTGATGCTCTGCTGCCGCAGACTCAATGCGGCCAGTGCTCTTATCCCGGCTGTCGGCCTTATGCCGAGGCCATTGCCGCTGGTGAAGCCCCGATTAACCTCTGTCCTCCCGGCGGCGAAAACACCGTTCAGGCTCTGGCTGATCTGCTGGATGTCGAGGTTCTGCCTCTGGAAGAAGAGGAAGAAGCCCATGAAGGCCCTATTGTTGCCGTTATTATAGAAGAACTCTGTATCGGCTGTACCTTATGTATTCAGGCCTGTCCGGTGGATGCCATTATTGGCGCCGCCAAACAGATGCATACGGTCATAGAAAGTGAATGTACCGGCTGTGAACTCTGTGTTCCACCCTGCCCTGTGGACTGTATTGAAATGGTGCCGGTCAAACAGACTATTACCACCTGGCACTGGCCTGAACCCCAGTACGATGTTAACCATACTCCTACTGGAAATATTTTTACTACTATTGACCAGGTACTGGCGGAGAATGCTCACCCATGAGTATCAGCACACACATACAGCGCTTATGGTCTTTCCCCGGCGGCCTGAAACTGGACGGCAGAAAACAGCTGTCCAATGAAGGCCCTATTGAAAGCGCTGAAATACCTCATCTGCTGGAAATTCCCCTGAGTCAGCATATTGGTCATCCGGCTGAAGCAGTGGTTAAAGTCGGAGACAGTGTCAAAAAAGGCCAACTCATTGGTCATGCCGAGGGAGCAGTCAGTGCCCCCGTACACGCTTCCAGTTCCGGTACCGTAACCGCTATTGAAGAACGGCTGGTCCCCCACCCGTCCGGCCTGCCGGCTTTATGTGTCATAATTGAGACTGATGGCTATGACCGCTGGGATAACTGCACACCTTTAATTTCTCTGGATGATCCGCAGCATAAAAATCTGCATGCACTGAGTGCGGAACAAATTACTGATAAGGTGGCTGAAGCTGGTATTGTCGGCCTTGGCGGTGCACTGTACCCGTCAGCCGCCAAACTGAAAACCGCTCGAAAAAAAGCCACTGACACCCTGATCATCAATGCCGCAGAATGTGAGCCGTATATTACCTGTGATGATGCCCTGATGCGTAACCGTCCTGAAGAAATTATTCTGGGCATATTGCTAATTAAAAAAATTGTGGGGGCCAGATACTGCCTGATCGGTATTGAAGACAATAAGCCTGAAGCATTTAAAGCCTTATCCGATGCCATTGCCGGTTATGAGCGGGCTATCCATGAACATTGCGAACAGACCATAGAAATTATTCAGGTACCGACCCGTTATCCGGCCGGCGGTGAAAAACAGTTAATACAGGTACTGACAGGCAAGGAAGTCCCAACCCAGGGGCTGCCTATGGATATCGGCATTATCTGTCACAATATCACCACGGCCGCGACTGTCTATCAGGCGGTTTATCGTGGTGAGCCCTTAGTGTCCCGTATTGTCACCATTACCGGCGGCGCCATAAAAAAACCGCAGAATATGGAAGTGGCCATCGGCACCTCTATTCGGGAAATTATGGATCAGGCCGGCTGGGATAAAACCAGGGTGGATAAAATTATCATGGGCGGCCCCATGATGGGTTTTGCCCTGCCCTCAATAGATGTTCCTGTCACCAAGGCCACTAACTGCATTCTGGTCAGCGAACCCGGCGAACTGGCTACTCCACCGCCGGCCATGCCCTGTATCCGCTGCAGCCGCTGTGCCGACAGCTGTCCCATGTCCCTGCTGCCCCAGCAGATGTACTGGTACGCTAAAGCCAGGGATCTGGAAAAGATTCAGGACTATAATATTTTTGACTGCATTGAATGCGGCTGCTGCTCCTATGTCTGCCCCAGCAATATTCCACTGGTACAGTATTTCCGTTATGCCAAAAATGAAATATGGGATGATGAGCGGGAACGCAACAAGGCCAATCTGGCCCGTGAGCGCCATGAGTTCCGCCAGGAACGCCTGGAAAAAATGAAAAAAGCCAGGGAAGAAGCAGCTCGACTGCGCAAGGAAAAGCTGGCTAAAAAGAAAGCTGAGGAAAAGCAAAAGGCCGCCGGAGGGGATGGAGGAAAATCACCGGCCAGCAGTCATGCCGATTTAATCCAGGAAGCTATTGCCCGCAGCAAGGCTAAAAAAGCTCAGCAGCAGGCATTGAAGAGGAATACGGAGAATTTGACTGAAGCGCAGCAGAGGCAGGTTGATGAGGCTGAGCGGAGGAGAAAGAAGCGTTGAGAAAGAGCATAAGCGTTCAGCGTTCAGCGTTCAGCGTTCAGCGTTCAGAAAGAGCATCGAGTGTTAAGTGTTAAGTGTTAAGTGTTAAGTGTTAAGTGTTAAGAAATAGTTTGGGTTAAATAGTAAAAACTGAATAGGAATTTAAGTTAATACATGTTTGTTGCGCAGAGTTCGCCTTTTTTAAAACCTGAG
>Ga0256832_1000654_pt1 | contig 22693 bp, 18 predicted proteins | sample 134614metaG_FD_190534 | JGI IMG/M metagenome (GOLD analysis project Ga0256832, IMG submission 190534) | Hydrothermal vent microbial communities from Lau Basin, Pacific Ocean - 134-614 | ecosystem: Environmental > Aquatic > Marine > Hydrothermal vents | place: Pacific Ocean: Lau Basin | collected... | reverse complement strand
CTCTAGCGCGAGCTGAACGTTCGCGCGACTCCCGCGCAACCCGGTCCCGTGTCTTCGCCTGTCCTCGATCGCGTCAAGCACCGCGTGCCCTTCGGCCGGCGCCGCCAGGCCAAGCTCGCCTTCGTCAGGGCTCGCGCCCTGGCCGGCGTCGCTTTCTCCCTGCCGAGCTTCCTTGTCCTCGGAGTCAGACGAGCAGGAGTCCCTGGCCGCCGAACCCCACACACGCGAGCCTCGGCTCATCGACGGGCTCGGTCGAGCAGCGCCTCGTACTCGGTGAGCAGCTCGGCCCATATCCGCTCGGGGAGGAACTCGTCCAGCACCCGCTTCCGTCCGGCGGCGCCGTGGCTCCGACGCAGCGCCTCATCGTCGAGGTAGCGTTCGATCGCGCGCCCGAGCGCGCCCGAGTCTCGAACCGTCACGACCGCCCCCGTCACGCCATCGACAACCGAGTCCCGGGCCCCCACGGCGTCCGTGGTCACGACCGGGAGGCCCATGCTCGCCGCCTCCAAAGGGACGTTCGGGAACCCTTCCCGGTAGGTGGGCAGCACGACGAGGTCGCTCGCTGCGTAGACCGCCGGCATGTCTTCGGTGAACGGCAGGTGCACGATCGTCGGATCGCCCTCGATGCGGGCCCGCAGCTCGCCCGAGAGGGCGTCCCGTTCTTCGTAGGGGCCGACGACGAAGAGCGTCGTCGCCGGACGATGGCGCAACCTCTGCCAAGCCTCGACGAGTTCGGCGATCCCCTTGTCGCCGACGAGCCGGCCCACGAAGGTCACGACCGTGTGCTCCGGGTCGAGGCCGAAGGTCCGGCGCGCGTCGCTTCGTACCGGCGCCGTGGCCGGATCGAAACGGCCAAAGGCGTCGACCCCGTTGCTGCTGCCCCCCGCGAGGACCCGGATGCGCGAGGCCCCGACGAAGCGCGCCCGCTGCGCCGCGTCCTTCAACGATTCGCTCACGGCGATGACCCGGTGGGCGAGTCCACAGGAGGTGCTCTCGGTGGCCCAAAGGAGCCGCCGCATCGGCCCCGAAGCTGTCAGGTACGGCAGCCCGCGCATGTGGTAGATGCGGGCCGGGACGCGCGCAGCGGCGGCCGCAAGCATCCCCACGAGGCCCCCCTTGGGCGTGTGGGCATGCACGAGGTCGGGGCGGACGCCCCGGAGGACCCGGACGAGCTCGGCGACAGCGGCCGCATCGGCCCGCGGCGTGATCTTCCGGTTCATCGGGATCGGGTGCCCGGTCACTCCGTAGGTCGAGCAGAATTCGTCGAGCAAGGGGCCTGGCGCCGAAGCGACCTGTACGTCGAAGCCGCGAGCGCGCATGAAGTCCACCTGCCCGCGCAAGAAGCGAAGGGTGAGCGGCACGGTGACGACGTGAAGGACGCGCGGCACGGGAGAGGTTGTGAAGGAGGGGCCCGAGCGCGTCACTTCCGCTCGTGGCATGCCTCACATCGGAAGGCCAGGTTGCGCACCATCCGCTGCTATGATGGCCAGCCGGTTCGAACCTCGATCAGGTACGCCGCAACATATCTGCCCCATGACCCCAATCTTCCGCCGAGCCAGGCACCCTCCCTGGGTGTACGCCCAGAGAATTCTCCGAAACGTATGGAACGATCCGGCCGTTCGTGGCGAGCGGGGCCGCGCCATCGCCCGAACCATCGGTTGGAACGCCTACAAGCGTCTGATCCGGCGGCCTGTGACGCGCGAGCTCGTCGAGGGTGTTCGCATTCGATGCTATCCCGACAGCTCCATCAGCAGCAAGGTCGTCTATCTCGGCGGTTTCCCGGACCGCCGCGAGCTTGAGTTCCTCAGACACTATCTGCGCCCGGGTGACCGCGTCCTGGACTGCGGTGCCAACATAGGCACCTATGCTCTCTTGCTCGGGCGGCTCGTAGGACCGAACGGCCGGGTCCTCGCGTTCGAACCTTTCGCGCCCATTCGAGCGCGTCTCGAGGAGAACATCGCGCTCAATCGCTTCCAGGACAGGGTTCAGGTCTTTCCCGAAGCGCTGTCGAACAAGCCAGGCGTCCTGGAGTTCATAACGGACCAAGACACGGCGAATCGTTTTGCTAGCGGCAACGATCCAGCAGACGCTCGGCGAACGGAGGTCCCCGTGACCACGCTCGACCAGCGGATTGCGGAGCAACTCGCATTCGCCAAGGTGGACGTCGAAGGGGCCGAGATGCACGTTCTACAGGGAGCCGAAACCTTGCTCCGGACTGCGCCGCCGGTCGTATGGCAGTTCGAAGTCGTCGATCACCTGCTCGAGAAGCAAGGATGCACCTCTGCACAGCTCTATGACTTCCTTGAAGGTCACGGATACGTGTTTGCCGTCTTTGACTCCGAGAACCACCGCTTGAAGCGCTGCAGCCCGCACGGGCACCACGACATTCTCGCGGTGCTGGGTGCACGGTGGGATGAGGTTCTTCGCCGGCTGGAGTCGAAGTCGAGTGCGCGCTGCTGACGGACCGAGGAGAGACACCGTGCCCTCGCAAGAGATCGTTGCCACCGTCGGCCTTGGCTACGTCGGCTTGCCCGTCGCCCTGGCTTTCGGCCGCAAGCACCCGCGAGCGATCGGCTTCGACATCGACGCCCAGCGCGTCGCCGAGCTCCGGGACGGCATCGACCGAACGCAGGAGGTGAGCGAAGCCGAGCTTCGGAGTGCTCCCTTGCGCTTCACCTCGAACCCGGACGATCTGGCCGAGGCGACCGCTTACATCGTCGCCGTCCCGACCCCCATCGACGCCGACCGCCGCCCGGATCTGAGCGCCATGCTCGCGGCGAGCCGTCTGGTGGCCAGCTACCTCCGCCCCGGGGACCTCGTCGTCTACGAGTCGACGGTCTACCCGGGGGTCACCGAGGAAATCTGCGCCCCGGTGCTCGCCGAAGGCTCGGGGCTCTCCCGAGACCAGTTTCACCTGGGCTATTCGCCGGAGCGCATCAACCCGGGCGACCAGGAGCACCGCCTCGAGACCATCACCAAGGTCGTCAGCGGCGAGTCGCCGAAGGTCCTCGAACGGGTGGCGCGTCTCTACGAGTCGATCGTCGAGGCAGGGGTCCACCGGGCGCCGACCATCCGAGTCGCGGAAGCCGCCAAGGTCATCGAGAACACCCAACGGGACCTGAACATCGCCCTGATGAACGAGCTGGCCTTGATCTTCGACCGGCTCGGCGTCCGAACGAGCGACGTGCTCGCGGCGGCCCGCACGAAGTGGAACTTCCTGCCCTTCACGCCCGGCCTCGTCGGCGGGCACTGCATCGGCGTCGACCCTTACTACCTCACGGCCAAGGCCGAGGCTGTCGGCTACCATCCCCAGGTGATCCTCGCCGGGCGCCGCATCAACGACGGCATGGGGCGCTTCATCGCACAGAAGCTCGTCAAGATGCTCATCGCCGCCGAGCGCCCGGTGAAGGGCGCTCGGGTCGGCGTGTTGGGCCTGACCTTCAAGGAGAACGTGCCGGACCTCCGCAACAGCCGGGTCCCGGACATCCTCGACGAGCTGGCGGAGTTCGGCGTGCGGCCCCTCGTCCACGACCCCCTGGCAAGCGCCGCGGAAGCCGCCGACGAGTACGGCGTGGAGCTCGCAGCCCTCGACGCCCTCACCGAGCTGGACGCCTTGGTGCTCGCCGTGCCCCACGACGCTTACGATTCGCTCGCCCCCGCCCTCCCCGACCGCCTGCGCGACGGCGGCGTGGTCGTCGACGTCAAGTCCATGCTCGACCCGGCCTCGATCCCCTCCCACCTCCATTACTGGAGCCTCTGATGAAGGTACTCGTCACGGGCGCAGCCGGCTTCATCGGCTACCACCTCGGCGAGGCGCTGCTCGCGCGGGGCGATGAGGTCGTCGGGCTCGACAACCTCAACGACTACTACGATCCCACGCTCAAGGAGGCGCGCCTGGCGCGCTTGCGCCGCCACGAGGGCTTCGCCTTCGAGCGCGCCGACCTCGAGGACGCCGCGGCCGTCGAAGCGATCTTCGCTCGCCACCGACCGGAGAGGGTCGTCAACCTGGCTGCGCAAGCGGGCGTCCGTTACTCGCTGCAGAACCCGCGCGCGTACGTGGACAGCAACGTCGTCGGTTTCGTCAACGTCCTCGAGGGCTGCCGTCACCACGAGGTCGAACACCTCGTGTACGCCTCGTCGAGCAGCGTCTATGGCGGGAACACGAAGCTGCCCTTCTCGGTCTCGGACAACGTGGACCATCCCCTCAGCCTCTACGCCGCGACGAAGAAGGCGAACGAGCTGATGGCCCACACCTACAGCCACCTCTATGGGCTCCCCACGACGGGACTTCGGTTCTTCACGGTCTACGGGCCGTGGGGCCGCCCGGACATGGCGCTCTTCCTGTTCACCAAGGCGATCCTCGCCGGAAGGCCCATCAACGTGTTCAACCACGGCAAGATGCGCCGCGACTTCACCTACATCGACGACATCGTGGAGGGGGTCGTGCGCACTCTCGACCAGGTCGCCACCCCCAGCCCGAGCTGGAGCAGCGACGCGCCCGATCCGGCGAGCAGCAACGCGCCCTACCGCCTCTACAACATCGGCAACAACCAGCCGGTGGAGCTGATGGACATGATCGCCACCCTCGAGCGTTGCCTCGGGAAGACGGCCGACAAAAACATGATGGACATGCAGCCCGGCGACGTCCCCGCGACCTACGCGGACATCGACGCCCTGGTGGAGGCGGTGGGCTTCCGACCGGCCACACCGATCGACGTCGGCATCGATCGCTTCGTCCGATGGTACCGCGACTACTACGGCGTCTGAACCGCAGCCGCGCGCTCAAACGAGCGATCGACGTGGCTGGCGCTGGGGCGGGCCTCCTCGTGCTCGCGCCGGTCTTCGGCGGGGTGACCGCTCTCGTTCTGTGGCGACATGGCTGGCCGCCTTTCTTCGTCCAGGCCCGCCCGGGGAAGGACGGCCGCGTCTTTTCGCTCGTCAAGTTCCGAACGATGACCAACGAGCGCGGCCCCGATGGAGAGCTGCTGCCCGACGCGAACCGCCTGACGAGGCTCGGGGCGTTCCTGCGGGCCTCGAGCCTCGATGAGCTGCCGGAGCTCTTCAACGTCCTCCGCGGGGAGATGAGCCTCGTCGGTCCACGCCCGCTGCTGGTCCAGTATCTGGACCGCTACACGCCGGAGCAGCGGCGGCGCCACGAGGTCCCCCCAGGCATCACGGGCCTGGCCCAGGTCCGGGGCCGCAACACGCTGGACTGGGACTCCAAGTTCGCCCTCGACCTCGAGTACGTCGACCAATGGTCGAACCTGCTGGACCTCCGCATCCTCGCCGAGACCGTCGCCGTCGTGCTTCGCCGAGAGGGAATCAGCCACGAAGGGGAAGCGACCATGCCCGAGTTCATGGGGAGCGGAGCCGACGGAGGCAGGCCGTGAAGCGCGTCGTCGTCATCGGCGCCGGCGGACACGCCCGGGACACGGCGTGGCACGCGGAAGAAGTCAACCGCGCCCGGCCCACCTTTGACGTCCTCGGCTTCGTGGTGTCGGACCTGACGCGCCTGAGCGTCCGCGACTCGCCGGTCCTCGGCGACGAGAGCTGGATCGACGCCCACCGTCGCGAGCTCGACGGGCTCGTCCTCGGCATCGGCAGCCCCCGGGTTCGAGCCCTGGTGGCCGAGCGGCTGAGTGCCCGCTTTCCCGAGCTCGAGTGGCCCTCCATCGTCCACCCGAGCGTGCTCCTCGATTGGGACACGGCGACCATCGGCCGCGGAGTGCTCCTGGGCGCAGGCGTGATCGGCACCGTCAACGTCCGCGTCGAGGACTTCGCCGTCCTCAACCCCGCGGTCACCCTGGGACACGAAGCAGTGGTCGGCGCCTGCTCCGTCATGAATCACGCTTCGGGCATCAGCGGCGGCACCGTCCTCGAACGGGAAGTGCTCGTGGGCACGGGCGCCCGGGTCCTGCAGTATCGGCGGGTGGGCGCCGGAGCGCGTGTCGGCGCCGGAGCCGTCGTCACCAGGGACGTCCCACCGGGCGAGACCTGGGTCGGCGTCCCAGCGCGCCCTCTCGACCGCTGAGGTGCCGTGAACGTTCGGGCGCCTTCGAGCACCGGACCCAACGATGAGCTGCGCCGTCCCCTGGCGGTCGCCACCAAACGGCGGTATTCCCCTTTGCCAAGGGGGGACGCCGGTCCACGCGCCGATGACGACGAACGCCCGCATCTATCTTTCGCCGCCCCACATGGGCGGGGATGAGCTTGGCTTCGTGAAGGAGGCCTTCGAGACCAACTGGCTTTCGACCGTTGGACCGCACCTCGACGCCTTCGAGGCGGCGATGGAGGCCTATCTTGGGCGCCCTTGCGTCGCCCTCGCCTCCGGGACCGCGGCCATCCACCTGGGGCTCCGGCTCCTCGGGGTCGGGCCTGGGGACGAGGTGCTCTGCCCTTCGCTCACGTTCGCGGCGAGCTGCAATCCGGTGGTGTACCAGGGCGCACAGCCGGTCTTCGTCGACAGCGAGCGCCGCTCGTGGAACCTCGACCCGGAGCGCCTTCGCGAAGCCATCGAAGAGCGCAAGCGGCTCCGGGGAAACCCCCCTCGGGCCCTCATCGTCGTCCACCTCTACGGACAGACAGCGGACATGGAAGCCATCGAGGCGGTCTGCGCCGAGCACGAGATCCCGATCTTCGAGGACGCCGCCGAGGCCCTCGGCGCAACCTACCGCGACCGCAAGGCCGGGACCCTCGCTCCCTTGGCGGCCCTGTCGTTCAACGGCAACAAGATCATCACCACGACCGGCGGCGGCATGCTCGTCGCCGAGAGCCGCGCGATGGCCGAGAAGGTGCGCTTCTGGTCGACGCAGGCGCGCGACCCCGGGCTCTCCTACGAGCACTCGGAGCTCGGCTACAACTACCGCATGAGCAACGTCCTGGCCGGCATCGGCCGAGGACAGCTCGCCGTCCTCGACGAGCGCGTACGGCAGCGGCGCGCCATCGCCTCCCGCTACGAGCAGGCGTTCGCGGATTTGCCGGGGCTGGAGCGCATGCCGCAGGCGCCCTGGGGGCGACACACCAACTGGCTGAGCGTCTTCTTGGTCGACCGCGAACGTCTCGGGGTGTCTCGGGACGCGCTCATCGAGGCGCTCGCGCGAGAAGACATCGAGTCGCGCCCGGTGTGGAAGCCGATGCATCTTCAGCGACTCTACGCGGACGCGCCGATGGTTGGTGGCGCCGTCGCCGAAGACCTCTTCGCCCGGGGCCTGTGCCTACCGAGCGGAAGCTCCCTGACCGAAGCCGATCAGCGCCGGGTCATCGACGTCATCCGAGCGCGGGTGGAGCAGACATGAGACTGCACCTGCTCCGCCTCTCGCAGATCGCGATCGATCTGGTGGTTCTCGCGCTGGCGCTCGTGCTCGCCTTCTTGCTCCGTTGGGAGTTTCACCCGCCGACAGACGTCGTCGGCCGCCTGCTCCTCGTCGCCCCCTACGTGGTCGCCTTCGAATACCTCGTGCTTGTGGCGTTCGGGGTGCGCCGTTTCTCGTGGCGCTACATCGGGCTGCGGGAGGTAGCGCGGATCTTCTTGGCGATGCTCTTGAGCAGCCTCGTGCTCCTCGTCAGCCGGGTCGTGGTCGGTGAGCTGCGAGCCGACTTTCCTTATTTGCGCCACGGGCTCGTGCCCTTCGGGGTCATCTTCGCCAACTTCATGCTGGCCTTCGGAGGCGTGGCCGGCGTCCGCGTGGTGCGGCGGATGCTCGGGGAGCGCTCCGACGCCCGTCGACCGGCGACGCGTCCCACCCAGCGCGATGCCGTGCCGACGATGCTCGTCGGCGCAGGACAGGCGGGCGTGATGGTCGCCAAGGAGCTCGCTGCTCGCCCCGAGCTCAACCTCTCGCCGGTCGGCTTCCTGGACGACGACGTCCTCAAGCGGGGCACGGTCATCCACGGCGTCCCAGTCCTCGGCACCACCGAGGAGCTCGCCACCCTGTGCGCCCAGCACGGCGCGCGACAGGTGCTGATCACCATGGCGAACGTGCCCGGGGCAGTCGTCCGGCGCATCCGTGCCCTCGCCGACGAAGCGGGCGTCCCCGCCAAGATCATCCCCGGCATCTACGAGATCGTCGGAGGGCGGGTGAACCTCTCGCGGATACGCGACGTGGCCATCGAGGACCTCCTGGGCCGCGACCCGATCACCCTCGACCTCGAGGCGCTCGACGAGTTCCTCGGCGATCGGACCGTCTTGGTCACCGGCGCGGGCGGCAGCATCGGCTCGGAGATCTGCCGGCAGGTCGCGCGTTTCGCGCCCCGTCGGTTGGTGTTGGTGGAGCAGGCCGAAAACGCCCTCTTCGAGATCCATCGGGAGCTGGCCGCAGCCTACCCGGATTTGGACCTCGCTCCGTGCATCGCGGATGTCTGCGACGCGGAGCGAGTGCAGCAGGTCTTCGCACAGCATCGGCCGAACGCGGTCTTCCATGCGGCGGCTCACAAACACGTGCCGATGATGGAATGGAACCCAGGGGAGGCGGTCAAGAACAACATCGGCGGAACGAAGATCGTCGCCGACGCCAGCCACCGCTTCGGCTGCGACACCTTCGTGATGATCTCCACGGACAAGGCGGTGAATCCGACGTCGATCATGGGCGCGACGAAGCGGGTGGCGGAGCTCTACGTTCAGACCTTGGCGGAGCGGAGCGACACGCGTTTCGTGACCGTCCGCTTCGGCAACGTCCTTGGTTCGAACGGATCCGTCGTACCCATCTTCCGCCAGCAAATCGCCGCTGGGGGCCCGGTCACCGTGACCGACCCGGAGATGCGCCGCTACTTCATGACCATCCCCGAAGCGTGCCAGCTCGTCCTTCAGGCCGGGAGCATGGGCAAGGGCGGCGAGATCTTCATCCTCGACATGGGCGAGCCCGTGCGCATCGTCGATCTCGCGCGGGATCTGATCGCGCTCTCGGGTCTCCGGGTGGGCGAAGACATCGAGATCGTGTTCACGGGCACTCGGCCCGGCGAGAAGCTGTTCGAGGAGCTCGCGACCGACGCCGAGCACGCAGACAAGACCAGCCACCCGAAGATCTTCGTGGGCAAGATGGCCGCGATCGACGCCGCCGGTACCCGCAGCCGCGTCGAGGCGCTGCTGAAGCACGCCGGCGACGACGGTGCGACGATCCGCTCGCGGCTGGGGGAGCTCGTCCCCGAGTACACCGGCGCCGCGCCGCGCCCCAAGCGCCGCTCCGCGCCCGCGGGCCGCCCCCTCGAAGCCCACTGACGCGATGCGACTCGTGGCCCTACCCGCCGCCCGGACCCGCGGGTTCGCGGCCGCCCTCGTCGCCCTCGTTCCGCCCCACCTCCTTGGCGGAGCGCTGGGCTGGACCGTCCCCACCATCGCCGCGATCACCCTCGCGGCTCTTCTGGCCGTCGCGCTGGCCACCCGCCGCCTGCCGCCTCCTCAGCGCCTGGACGGCGTCGTGGTCGGCCTGTGGGCCTGGACAGGGCTGCAACTGCTGCCCTTGCCCCGTGGCCTCCTCGGCTGGCTTTCGCCGGAGCGACTCGAAGTCCTCCGAACTCGCACGTTGGCCGGTGTGGGTGACGGCTGGCTGCCGCTCTCTCTCGACCCGGGTCGCACGAGGGAGGCGCTCGTCGTGGGCGCGGGGATCGTCTGCGCGTACTTCGTGGGGCGGGTGGTCGCCGCGCGTGAGGGCCGCCGGCGCGTGCTGGCACTCGTCCTCCTCTCGACGGCGGCGATGGCCCTCGTGGCCTTCGGTCATGAGCTCTTTTCCGCCCGCGCCGTCTACGGGCTTCACACACCGGAGCTCACGCGGCCCAGGCTCCTCGCCCCCCTCGTCAACAACAACCACTTGGGCGCCTTTCTCGCGTTCGGGGTGCCCCTAGGGCTCGGCTTCGCCATGGGCGCCGACGAAACCGAACGTCGCTGGGCCGCGCTCCTGGCTGCGGTGCTCTGCGGCGCGGGGGCCATCGTGGCGGTCTCTCGGGGCGCCGTCGTGTCGTTGGTGCTCGGGCTGGCGCTGACCGGGGGCGTGGCGCTCCGTCGCCGCGGCTCCAAGAGACGGGCGGCGGTAACGGTCGCCGTGACGGCCGGTGCGATCCTCGCCCTGGGCACCTACCTCGGTCTCGAGCCGCTGTTCCGCGACTTCGAGGGCGCCGACTACAGCAAGCTCGAGCTCGCGCGGCGCAGCCTCGGGATCGCCCTCACCTTCCCCATCGCCGGCATCGGGCGGGGCGCCTTCGCGCCGGTTTTCGCGCGCCTGGAGGACAGCTCGAACTGGGCCACCCACCCCGAGAACATCCTGCTCAGCTGGACCATCGAGTGGGGCGTTGTCGCGACGGTGGCCCTGCTGAGCGCGTTGGCGCCCGTCCTCCTTCGCGCCGCCCGCAGCCGCCAGCCCGAGACCGCCTGCGCCGCCGCCGCGCTCGTCGCCCTCGGTGCGCACGACCTCGTGGACTTCGCGCTGGAGATGCCCGGCGTGGCGGTGGTGGCCGCCCTACTCCTGGGAGCCCTCGCTACGGAGGTGCGCAGTCAGCCCGAGCGCGCTGCGGCCCGGCGCCGAGGGCTCGGGGCGATCGTGGGGGTCGCGGGGCTCGTGCTCGCCCTGCTCGGCCCGCAGGTGCCGGGCAGCCGGCCCGAGGCGCTCGCCGCCGACCTCGCCGCGGGGGCTCCCGCCGAGGAGGTCGCTCGGCGCGTGGCCCGCGAGCACCCCCTGGACCCGAGCCTCGCGCTCTGGGTCGGGCACAGCCTCGCCCGGGAGGGGAACCTGCGGGCCTTCGGCTGGCTCAACCGAGCCATGGAGCTCGCGCCCCAGTGGCCCTCGGCGCACGTTCAAGCGGCCGACGCCCTCGCGCGCCTTGGACGCCTTCGGCAGGCCCTGCTGGAGGTCCGCGAAGCGGAAGAGCGCGTGCCGGGCAGCGCGGAGCCCGTCGCATGTCGTCTGGCCGCGGTAGCCAGCGAGGCTCTCGTGCTCGAGCTGGCTCCTGAGCCCAAGAGCGCCTTCGTCGACCGGCTCAGCCACTGCCTCGAAGCGGAACGGGTCGCGTCCCTCGACGACGCCGCCCTCGCGAGGGGCCTGGACGGACCCGGGCTCCGCGCCCGGCGTGCCCGGCGCCTGCTCGCCGCCGGTCGGCTCGACGCCGCCGCCACCGAGGCCGCGCGGGCGGCGGAGCTCGACACCGACAGCGAGACCGCGCGGCTGCTCTGGGCCGAGGTCCTGTGGCGCCGCGACGGCCCACGGGCGGCCCTGGAGCACCTGGGCACCGAGCCGGAGAGCGACGCGCTGCTCCGCCTTCGGGCCCGTCTGGCTTCGGCCGCCGGCGACGACGAGCGCCTGCAGGCCGATTTGCGCCTGCTCCGGAGGCGCGCCGCCGGACAACCGGCACGCCTTGCGCGGGTGTGGGCCTTTGCTGGATCGCTCGAAGAGGCCGAAGGCGACCTCGGCGCCGCTCTGGCGGCCTTCGAGCGGGCGCACCGCCTCCAACCCCGAGATCCGCGCTACCTCGCGCGGGTGGCTCGGGCCGCCGAGCGCGCCCAGCAGCGCCGCCGGGCAACCGCCGCCTGGGAGCGCCTCTGCGAGGGGGGCGACCAGAGCGCGTGTCGGCGGCGGCATCGCCTTGAATCCCAGGCGCCGAGGCGACAACGTACCTCCGAGGGGGCGGCGACGTCCCAGCGCCCATGACCGCTGACGGCACCGAAAGAACCGCGCCCAAGAGCGGCGACCTCGACATTCGCGACTACCTCCGGACGATCCTGGCGGCGAAGTGGCTGATCCTTGGCTGCACCGTCGTGGTCGGCGCCGCCGTCATCTTCTGGACCCTTCAGCAGCCGCGGGTCTACGAGGCCACGACGACCATCGAGTTCGACCCAAACCCGGTGACGCCCCTTGGTCACGAGGTCGAGGACGTCGCCGATCCCGTGGGTCGCTTTTGGTCGACCCGCGAGTACATGGCCACTCAGCACCGCATTCTGCGCAGCCGCTCCATCGCCGAGCGGGTGGTCCAGCGGCTGGGCCTGCACGAGGACCCTTCCTTTCACGGCGTCCCCGCGGAGGGCTTCGAGCCGAGGGACGTCACGGCGACGGCCAACAAGCTCCTGGAGGAGCTCACCGTTGCCCCCATCAAGGACACGCGGTTGGTGGAGCTGCGCGTCCGCGGACAGAACCCCGAACAGGTCGCCGCCATCGCGGACGCCTTCGCGGATGTGTACATCGAGAAGACCCTCGAAGACCGCATGGGGTCGACGGTCAGTGCGCTGGAGTGGCTGGGCAACCAGCTCGACAACCTCCGCCGAGAGCTCGAGGCCTCGGAGATCGCGCTCCATCGCTTCAAGGAGGAGCACAACATCCTCAGTGTCTCGATGGAGGACCGCCAGAACCTCGTCGCGGCAGAGATCGAGTCCTTCAACGAGGCCCTGACCCAGGCGCGGCAGCGACGAATCGAGGTCACGGCGCGGGTCACCCGGCTGCAGGCGGCCCTGGGCCGCGACCCGCTGGAAGCCAGCGGTACGGTCTTCGACCAGCGTTCCGCGCTGCAGGACCTCCGCGAGACCCTCCGGAGCAAGATGGCCGAGCGCGACCGCCTCAGCGCACGCTACGGACCGGCGCATCCCGAGATGCGCGCCATCGATCAGGAGATCGCAGCCCTCCGGGAGCAGCTCGCCGAGGAGGTCAACACCATTGTCCAGAACGCGGAGGCGGATCTCCAGGAGATCCGCAACGTCGAGGCGGGATTGCGGCGGGCCACAGAGGAGGCCCACAGGGCTGGCCTCGAGCTCAACCTTCGCGAGATCGAGTACCAGCGCCTCAACCGCGAACGAGAGAACAAGACCAAGCTCTACGAGCTCGTCCTCCAGCGAAGCACGGAGACCGATCTGACGCGGATGATCCGGACGACGCCGGTGCGCATCGTGGATCGCGCCCTCGTCCCGACTTGGCCAGTTGCGCCCAACCGCACCGCCAACGCCCTCGCTGGGATCTTCGCCGGCATGCTCCTGGGCATCGCCATCGCCTTCGGGATGCGCTTCCTCGACCGCCGCCTGCGCACGCCAGAGATGGTCGAAGACCTGGGCCTGACCGTCCTCGGAGTGATCCCGCAGGTGGAGAACGGCGCCGGCGAAGAGCCGGCTTCCCGGCGGCGTCGAAGACGTCGGGCGGGCAGTCCAAGGGCACCGAGCACGAGCGCGGATCTCGTGGTTCACGACCTCCCCATGTCGACGGCCTCGGAGTGCGTGCGGACCGTCCGCACCAACCTCACCTTCATGGCCGTCGGCAGCGGCGCGTCCAAGGTCTTCGCCGTCACGAGCTCTCACCCGCAGGAAGGCAAGACCATGGTGGCTTGCAACCTCGCCGCTTCGATGGCGCAGAGCGGCAAGCGGGTGCTCCTGGTCGACACAGACCTCCGGCGCGCTCGAATCCATGGCAGCTTCGGCCTGACCCGCGACGTCGGGGTCACGACCTTCGTGGCTGGCGACGCTCCCTTCGAGGCGCTCCCTCAGCAGACGCATGTCACGGGACTCGAGGTCATCACCGCCGGGCCCCTCCCGCCGAACCCGGCAGAGCTGCTCCACAGCCCTCGCTTCTCGCAACTGATCGAGAGCGCCCGCAAGAAGTACGACGTGGTGATCTTCGACAGCCCTCCCCTGGGTGCCGTCACCGACGCGGCGATTCTCGGCCCTCAAGTCGACGGCGTTTTGCTCGTCGTCAGGTCGATGGTGACCACCCGAGACGCCCTCCTCTCGTCTCTCCGACAGCTGCGGGATGTGGGCGCTCGCATCCTCGGCGCCGTACTCAACGGCTTCGATTTCGAGGCCGAAGGCTACTACGGCAAGGGCTACTACTACCGCGGCTACGGCGAATACTACGGCGCCGAGGACGAGGCATCACCGGAGGCGGCCGAGTAGGACCTCGACGGCCGACGCTTGCTGTGCGCGAAGTTTTCTTGGCGTGTCGCCGGAGACGACCGAGCAGAGCCCCGTGTCATCGGCCGCTCAGAAGAGCTCGAGATCACCAAGGGACCACCACCAGCCCGTGAAGCTCTCGATGGGGGGGCTGGCCAGGGGCCGCGACATGAGAAGTGGACCGCCGATGGGAGCGAAGCCCACCAGCGTCGCGAGCCTCCGCAGTCGGGTATCGACCGCCGCGGACATGGTGACGACGTCCGCGCCTCGGCTGGCTGCTCGAAGCGCCCTCGCCGCTGCAGCGGCGGCCCGCGGGCCCGGCGCCAGGGCGACCTCGCAGAGCGTCAGCTCCCGCAAGCCCCGCCGCAGACGTCGCCGAAAAACCAAGAGATGGCTGGCCGGGTGGAAGGCCGCCCCGTACTCGATCCCAGGGATGTCCAGGTACCTCCACCGAAGGTAGGCCGGGCTCCGAGGCGTGTGCCCGTTGGGCCCCGCCGCCGCTCGGACCCAAGCATCCGGGCGCCGGTCCGCAGCGGCACGGCGCAGCGCCGCTCGTTCCTCTTCCGTCACCTCGCCCCAGTCGCTTCGGCGAAACGGCCGCATGGCGAGAGCGAGCCTCGGCCGCAGGAACACTGGGACGAGGCCAACAGTGCGCCACCCCATCTTCAGGTAGCCGGGGCCACTCTTGGCGTTGGGCGTGTTGAACACGAAGTCCACGCCCTCGGCTTTCATCCGCCCAAGGAGCTCGAGGGTCAGGCGCCGGAAGATGCCGCGCCCCCGGTAGGCGGGGTGCGTCGCGGTGTCCACGGCTCGAACGGCGTGCAGGACACCCTCGCCTCGCCGCAGCTCCCAACGCAGGAAGGTCCGCAAGCCCACCAGGCGCCCGCGGTCCTCGGCGACGAGGACGGGCGAGGCCCCGAAGGGGTTGTCGAAGTGCTTCCAACGAAAGAACGCCGCGCTTCGCGGGACACCTCCCGTGCCGAGGGAGGCCGCCATGAGCTCCACCAGGCGTGGCACGTCGGCTTCGGTGGCGTCACGAACGGTCAGCTCGTCCCGTGCCGCCGTCATCGAGCCAGAACCTCGCGGTAGATCTCTTCAAGAGCCGCCTGCATGCGCCGCATGCCGAAGGCCGCCCCGACACGCTCGCGCGCCGCCTCTCCCATCGCTGCCAGGCGGCGAGGCTCCGCCAGAAGCCCGACCAGCCCAGCCCCCAACGTTGCGACATCCCCGGGCTCCGCCAGGTGCCCTTCACGGCCCTCGCGCACCACCTCCGGGATGCCGCCGACGGCCGTCGCCACCACGGGCAGCCCCGTCGACATGGCCTCGAGCATCGCGATCGGCAGCCCCTCGAACTGCGAGCTCATCAGATAGGCGTCCATCGCCGAGAGGTACGGGCGCACGTCCGCCTGCAGCCCGCAGAGGTGGACCCGCTCCGCGAGCCCGAGCTCGGCACGCACGCGCTCGACTTCGCCGCGCTCAGGGCCGTCGCCGACGAGGAGGAAGTGGGCATCGGGGTGCGCGTCCAGCACCCGCCGGGCCACCGCGAGCCAGTCGCCGAGACGCTTCTGCGTCCGGAACACCGCCACGGTGCCCACCACCGGAGCGCGGTCCGGGATGCCCCACTCTGCCCGCACCCCAGCGGCCGCCTCGACGTCCCGTCGAAAGGTGTCCACGGCCACCCCATTGAGGACCACGCGGGTCGGAACGAGCTCGCCGACGTACTCGCGAATGGACTGCTGCACCTCCCTGGAGACAGCGATGACCTGGTCTTGCAACCGCCAGGTCGCCACCGTCGCCAGCCGCGTTGCAGGGTGGTAGCGCTGCAAGAGGTTGTGCTCCGTGGACACGACCGGGACACCCGCCATCCTCCCCGCGAGACGCCCGGCGATGCTCGCGAGCGGGAGATGACAGTGCAGGACATCGGCGCGCCACTCACGCAGGTGCCGGGCGATGGCCGATGCCTGCCGGAGACACTGAAGCTGGGTCTGCGCCGTGAACTGCACGACCTCCGCGCCTCGCTGCTCGAGGTCGCCTACGAGCTGGTTCTTCCAAGGGAGGAAATAACCGTAGCCGTACTCGAAGGACGCCCGGTCGGCGCTGTCCAGCCCGTGCACGAGGAGCGTCTCGGCGCCGCCCCGGCCGAGGCTCTTGATGAGATGGAAGACGCGGATCACCTGTGCCTCATCGATACTGCCGAGCCGTGTCCGCCACCCACTCTTCCAGCCACAGCCCCCGTCGGAAGAGCGGCGCGACGTCGTGTTGGTGCGCGCGCACCGGGATCCGCGGAATGGCGAGGGGCTCCGTGCCCTGTCGGACATGGCGGCCGCTTCCCACCACCGCACGGGCGTGATGACGGCCCACCGCTCCGGCAAGGGAACGCGAGTGCTTCGCCTGCGGGTAACAGAAGTCGTCGGCTGCCGTCCCGAGCTCGTCGCGCAGGCGTTCCTGGGCCGTGGCCAGCTCACGTTCCACCCGCTCGCGAGGTAGGCGGCGGAGGTTTGGGTGGCGGTGCGTGTGCGATCCGATCGCCAGCCCTTCCGCTTGCATCTCCCTCAGCTCGCTCCAACTACACGCCGGCCGATCCACGCCGCTCAGGGGGCTTCCGATCTCCCCGTCCACGAAGCCGGTGGGGACGAAGAGCGTGGCGGGCAAGCCTCGGGCACGAAGCTCGGGCCACGCGCGCTCCCGAAAGTTCCGAAAGGCATCGTCGAAGGTCAGCGCCGAACGGGCCCTCGGTCCGGGCCGAAGAACCTCGGCGAGGGGCACGACGTCCGTGTGCGCCACGAGCCAGTCCAGGTGCCGGCGAAAGGGGTCCCACGCAAGGTCGACCTCGCTCCCGGTCTCGGCCCCCACCAGGTGATAACAAAGGACGACGCCGTGTCCGGGCGGCACGGGGACGAGGCGCTGCGCTCGGCGCGCAAGCCCAAGGACCGAGGCCTTCAGCTTCGTCTTCATCCGACGACCCTTGGTCGCAGCGCCGGGGTCGCCGGACGAAGCGCGCGCACGCCTTCGGTCCGTCGCAGCGCGACGAGCACGAAGAGGAATGGGAGGATAACGACGCGCTGGCGCGCGATGATCCCCAGGTTCGACATCGCCAGACCGTAGAAGAACGCGAGGAGCAGGCCCACCGGAAGGCTGAAGCGCACCATCCGGTCCTGCCGCCAACCTATGAGGGCGTCGCGCAGGACTCTCCGGCGTGCCGCGACGTAGACCCAGAAGCCCCAGACCTCCAGGCTCGCGAAGAGGGCGAAGACGTGGTGGGCCTCCCAGGGGAAGGGCCGCATGAGGCTATTGACCAGCGCCATGGGGATCGCTGCGATCCCAGACCCCCGCTCGATGGCGCTCCCTCCCTTGATCGTGCGGACCGACGCCGCCTCGAACTGCTCCTGGATGCCCTCGAGATCCGAGATATCGAGACCGAACTGGGACAGGCCGATCACCGCCGCCGCGGCGCCCATGCCTACCATCAGGGCCACGCGCCACCACCCCCCCTCCCGGGCGCTGCTCCCGAAGAGTTCCGCCGCGACGAGCGCGAACGCCACGAGCACCGCGATGTGCGGCCGGATACAGGTCAGCAAGGTGACACCCGCCACGAGGGGCAACAAACGAAAGCGCCCCGCCAGCCCCACGTAGCCGTACACGCAAAGCCCGATCCCCAGGATCATCACGGCGTCTTTGCCCATCGAGCACGGCCAGAAGCAAAGGGAGGGCCAGAGCAGGAGCCAGCGGGCATAGCCGCGCTCGTCGTGGCCGGCGTTTCGGAACGCCAGGACGCAGAGGGTCACGCCGGTGAGGGAGAAGAGCGCGAAGGCGAGGAAGCCCGAGCGGATGTTGTCACCGATCAGGAGGACGACGAAGGCCGAGAGGTTCTCGATGAAGCGCGTCCCCCACCAAGGCCGGGTCTCCGGCGGCGCCAGAAAAGAAAAATCGAACGCGCGCAGATCAGCCGCGTGAATCACCCCGTAACCGAAGTAGCGCTTGGCGTCACCGACGCCCGAGTAGAAGCGTTCGAGCACCTCGTAGCGCGCCACGCTTCCCAGCAGCCGCGTCACGACGGCCAGCGGCAGGAGCCTGCCGACCTCTCCACCCACCCCACGACCCACCAGGACGCCTCCCAGGAGACAGAACGCGGCGAAAGGCAAGAAGGTCGCGAGGTCGGCCACGGGCTCAGAACGCTCGCTCGGGGACGAAGATGATGTCGCCCCCTTGGAGCGGCACATCGGGCTCTCGGCCATCGCTGATGCGCCGCACGGGCACCGGGAAGCGGCGCACCCCACCATCGACACGGCGGGTGAGGATCGTGTCGTTCTGGTTGGCGAGGGCGGTGAACCCACCGGCCATCGAGATGGCTTGTACGACGGTCATCCCAGGCACCAGTGGGAAGGTCCCCGGCCGAGCCACGGCCCCCATCACGCTCACCCGCAGGGAGTTGCTCTCCTCCACAAAGACGGTGACCTGGGGGTCCGTGAGGATCTCCCTCTCTCTGAGCCCGTCGGCGATGAGCGCCGCCGCCTCCCGCGAGGTCCTGCCCTCCACCGAGACACGCCCGAGAAAGGGGAAGTCGATCGTCCCATCCTGCTCGACCCGGTACTTCGCCGTCAGCTGCTCCTCACCGAAGACTCGCACCTCGATGATATCGCCGGCGGAGAGGCCGGGCGGGGCCTGGTGCGATTCCCGTATCTCGGTCGGGACCTGCTGTGCCCCCCCGCAAGCGAACCCAAGCCCCAGCGTGATCAGTAGAACACGCGGAGACCGAGCCATGCCTCGACCTTGTTGAAGCCGGCCGGGTCCGGGATTGCCATGCCCGTGGCGTCCGTGACCTGGTACTCGAAGCCCGTGAAGTCGCCCAGGTACGCGAAGGTTGCGTTGAGCGCCAGGTAGTCGGTGAAACGGTACTCGCCGAAGAGTCGCACCGAAACGTACACATCGTTACGCTGCCCAAGGGACATGCCCGTCGCGTCGAAGATCTCCCCAAACTTCATGCGGGCGACCCAGGTGTTCAGCGACAGGAGGAAGGAACCCCCGAAGAGCCACTGGAAGTCGAGGTAACCTCGATCTTGCGTGCGGTAGAGCCCGACAATGGAGTTCTTGTTCTCCCGCTCATACCCAAAATCGAGAGTGACCGTCGGGGTGAGCCTCAGCTTGAGGCCGGCGAGCGCGAGCACCGAATCGTAGTCGTCGAACGCAGGGTCATCGACGAACGTCGCCGTGTAACCGATCGCTGCGGTCGCCGAAAGCTTGGGGGTGATGACGCCGTTGAGGCCCACACGCGTCCGCAGACGCCAGTTGTTGGCCAAGGCGAGGGCCGCCGAGCCTGCGTCGGCGTTGTAGTAGTCGGTCATGTCGACCGTGCCGTCCCAAAAGACGGATGTGCTCGGCAGGAAGCGGTAGTGCACGTCGCCGCTGATCTGGTGCCCGAACTGATTGGCGTACGCGAAGGTGTTGCTCTCGAAGTACTGGAGCCGAAAGGCGTATCCCAGCGATGCCTGGACGAGACCGCCCCGGCTGCGGGCGATGAGACTTGCCCCGACGAGGTTGTTGTCCACGGCGTAGTTGCGACGACGATCGTCGGATCGGCCCGTGAACGGACGGATACGTCGCCTGAAGTCGTCGTAGATTCGGAAGCCGAAGCGACCCTTTGGGTTGATGTTCAGGTCGAAATCGCCGCTGAGCGCGACGTTGTTCTTTGCCTGACTCGCAAGGTAGAAGTAAGCCTCGGCGGAAACACCGGCCTGGAACTGGACCATCGGGCCGCCGCTCGACCCTGAGCCCTCGCCCTCCTGGGTGCGCTCTTGCGTCAGCGTCGAGAGGAAAAGGTGGGGCGTGAGCCGAAAGATCGCACTCCCCACGGGATCGCGGGGGCCGTCGCCGCTGTCTTCATAGAAGACGTTCGTGTCATATCCCGCCTCCGCACCGAAGCCAGGATGCAATTCGAGGTTTCCCAGCCGAAAGCCGGGACCCTGGGCCCGCGAACGGTCCTGGAGCCAGGCGGAGTTCTGGGCGTTGGCCAAGGCCGGCAGTGCGATCGTGGCCGCAACGGAGATGAAGAAGAGCTGTTTCATCGAGGCTCGTCAGTCCAAGCTGGCGCTTCAGCGGTCACCCGAGCGCGGCGGTGGGATGAAAGGAGCCGGCGGATCGTCGATCTCGTAGATCAGCGTAGGATCGTCGTCCGGTGTTCCGGGATCGATCTCCGTCAGCACACGGGTCGCACCCGTCTCGAAGATGTCCTGGCCAATGCACTGAGCGGCCTCCCGATCGAGGACCACGAACTTTTGTCCGAGCACGAGGATGACCGTGTACTCATGGTTGCGTCGGCTCGAGTCCTGCGCCTCCACGGCGTCCTGCAACTGCTCAAAGCGTTGTTGGGCCGTGCGAAGGTTGGCGTTTACCTGGGTCAGCTTGTCGTTGACGCAGGTGACCCGGATGATGTCGCGTTCCTGACGAGCCTCGTCCAGCATCGCCTGAACCCGTCGACTGAGGTCCTCCCCCCGAACGATGATCCGGTGGGCCTCCTCCAACTGCTCCTCTGGGCTCAGGTTGGCTCGGCGTTGCGCGTCGACGGAGCCTTCGGGGTCGCCCGCCCCGTCTTCTTCCCCTTGAGCCACGGCGAGGCCGTAGCTGGCAGAAGCCAAAAGTCCAGTTAAGACGAGCGTGTGGAGGACGCGTTTGAATCGCGACATCTAGATTCCCCTCCGAAGGTTGCGCCGAGTATACCGGCCCCTGGGGTGAAGTCAACGGCCATCCCTCAGCCGAAACTCCACTAATTCTCATATCCTAGGTCATACGTTGCAGTGCCTGCTGGCGGCGTTCATGGGATCGAAGCACGGGTGGCGAACCCGCCAGACCCATAGACCAGGGCCCTGGCCCCCAAGAGGTGCCAGGGCCCTCAGTTGCGGTGGCGCTCAGTTCTGGGGAGCGAACACGAAGGGATAGCTGAAGCTGACGCTCCCCCCCTCGGGGCCCGGATTGAAGCGGAAGCGGCGCACCGTGCTCACCACGCAGTTGGCCACCGCCGGGCTTCCAGTGGTGTTCTCCGTCGCGCGGGCTTGGGACACCGTCCCTCGCTCCACGATGGTGAACTGGACCGTGACCTTGCCCTGCAGGGTCGGGTTACGCCGCAGCTCCGTCTCGTAACATCGCTGGATGGCTCGCAGGCGCGTGCGGATCGTCCGCACGACGATGGACGAGTCAAAGTCACCGGAGCCACCGATGTCGCCGCCGCTCTCGAGGCGAATGCGTCCTCGGATCCTTCGCTCCATGACGGATCCGGTCGCGACGGTCATCCCGGCGGCCATCGAGCCACGGAGTGCCCCAAGCATGCCGCCTCCGGAACCGCGCCCACCACCGCTGCGCGTCCGCAGCGTGCCTCCTGCCGAGGCGGCCTGCGAGACCCCTTCGGTCTGGGCGAGAATGTCGGCGGAGTTGCCGAGCGCGGCACCTCCAGCGAGCACGTCCGCCAGGGCGCCGCCCTCGTCTCCGAAAGCGCCGAGGATGAGCGCCTCGGCCGTCGCAGCCGCCTCGTTGGCGATGCGCGCCCGTGCCTCCGCGTTGCTGTTGATGTCGTTGCTGTCGCCCGACGAGTTGCCGCTGCTGGAGCTGCTCGTGCTGGTGCTCGTGCTCGTGTTCTCAGCAACCTCTTCGGCGACTTCCTCGGCTTCTTCTTCGGTGGGCTCGTCGGTGGTCTCCACGGGCTCAGGGGGCGGCATCGGCTCGTTGAAGATGAGCCGCGCGACGCTCTCCGGCACCGCCGCGATCCCTTGCTCGATCTCCCAGTCCGCGTTCTCGAGGTAAATCACGAACCCAAAGAAAGTCATGTAGCTGAAGATCACGAAGGCGGTGAAGAGCCAGTCGATGCCCGCGACGAAGCCTCCGCGGGCCGCAGCCGGTAGCTGCGGTCGAGGAGTGACCGGCGGTGGCTCGACGAACTGGAAGAGCAACATCACGTCGCCGATGTGAATCTTCCCTTTGGAGTTCGGGTGCAGCTTGACCTGCCAATAGCCTCCGGCGTTCCGCGCCATGCCGTTGGTCCGCAGTTGCTCCAGCTTCTGCACCCCCCCCGGCAGACTGACCCGGCCCGACATCTGGTCAGTGAAGTTGAGGATGTACTCCCCGTTGGCGAACTGAAACAGGTCGAAGCGCGCCGGTATCCCCTCGGCCTGAACGATGAAGTGGTTCTTCTCCGACGAGCCGATGCTCACCGTTTCCCGGCGGCGGATGATGCGCTCTTCGATTCCTCGGCCGCCCTTGAATAGAGCGATCCGAAGCACTTTGGGCCCGCTCGGTTTGGCGGCCACGGCCTGCATGGCCATGGTCATGGCACCGGGCTTGTTGCCTCCACGGGGTTGCTGTCGAGGGGGTGTAGCCACGAGTTTCCTCAGGGTATGGGCCGCTGCGACGCCTTGGGCGGGCAAGCGGGCAAGGGTCGAGTGCTGGTTGGACCCCAGCGCGGGCCGAAAGTTTCCTCCGGCGGACGATATCAAACCCTCAGGGGACCGGTCCACCCTGTGGGGTCCTCGAAACGGGCGCCAAGCTCAGTCGATTCTCCAAGCGCTCTCGAAGCTTGTCGCATTCGGCGAGCGCGCCGCGGGCGGGTCGGCGCAGCATCAGGCGCGCCGCCAGCGCCACAGCAGCGAAGCCGAGACCGATCGCGATACATTCCATGGCACGTGCGCTCGCAGCCTGCTCCGCGGTCCCTGCGACCAGCGCCCGCAAACCCAGCTCCGCCGCCTGAGGGCGGGTGTACTCCCAGATGCCCGCCAAGATGCCCGTGAACACGCAGGCCCGAGCAAGGAGTCGGAGGCTTCGAAGACGGTGGCTCGCTTCGCCGCGCAGGTCCCGAAAGAC
>Ga0256832_1000653_pt1 | contig 22703 bp, 15 predicted proteins | sample 134614metaG_FD_190534 | JGI IMG/M metagenome (GOLD analysis project Ga0256832, IMG submission 190534) | Hydrothermal vent microbial communities from Lau Basin, Pacific Ocean - 134-614 | ecosystem: Environmental > Aquatic > Marine > Hydrothermal vents | place: Pacific Ocean: Lau Basin | collected... | reverse complement strand
CATCGATTTTATAGAAAGATAAAATTTCCCCGACAGGGGATAAATGTGATTAACCGTGGTTGAAACCCGCGGTATTCGAACAAGTAAAGTACAACTCTGGAGGAGTTGAATATCCATACAACATAATAATTGATAATTGAACACCTTTCAACGTTCCATATCCCCTCTCTAATTTACCCCGCATTTCATACGGGGCTAATCATATTAAACCACTGTCGTGGTTTTTCTCTCTCATATAAGCTAAGCATTTTCTACTTTTTCATTGAATTATCAAAAAAAACAAAACAATTGCTTTTGTACGAATGTTAATTATTCCAAACAGTATTATTAAAAATTAAAAAAAAATTATTAAATATGACATTAGTAGGAAAGAAAGCACCATTATTTGAAGCACAGGCTGTGGTTAATGGAAACGAAATAGTAGCAGATTTTAAATTGAGCGATTACATAGGAAAGAAATATGTAGTATTCTTCTTCTATCCAAAAGATTTTACATTTGTATGCCCTTCTGAATTGTTTGCATTTCAAGCACAATTGGAAGAGTTTGAGAAAAGAAATGTGCAGGTGATAGCTTGTAGTACAGACACGGAACAATCACACTGGGGATGGTTGAATATGGACAAAAACGCCGGAGGAATCAAAGGAGTGAAATATCCTGTTGTTGCTGATACAAACAGAACAATCTCTCACAATTATGGAGTATTAGCCGGTGAATGGGATTACAATGACTTGGGAGAATTGGTAGCAGAGGGAGAAATGGTTGCATACAGAGGATTGTTTTTTATAGACCTTGAAGGAATCGTAAGACACGCAACTGTCAATGATATGCCAATAGGAAGAAACGTAGAGGAAGTATTGAGAATAGTAGATGCTTGGCAGTTTTTCGAAAAGCACGGTGAGGTTTGTCCTGCAAACTGGAAACCCGGACAAGAAGCTATGAAGCCAACTCACGAAGGAGTTGCTGATTATTTGTCTAAGCACTAAAATAAGTAGTTTAAGCACGAAAACACAAAGGCTATCTTGAAAAAGGTAGCCTTTTTTTGATATTTTTTTTTAGCTTTACACAAAATAATACAAAATGGATAAGAATACATTAAAAATTGCAATGGCACAAATTGCCCCTGTTTGGTTAGATAAAGAAAAAACCAAAGATAAAATAAAGTCTTATATTGTGGAAGCAGGAGAAAAAAAATGCGATTTGATTGTTTTTGGGGAGAGCTTGCTTCCAGGTTATCCCTTTTGGCTATCTTTAACCGGAGGGAGTAAATTTAATTCATCTGTTCAGAAAGAATTATATGCACATTATGTACGAAATTCGATACAAATAGAAAATAATGATTTAACTGATATTTGTTTATTGGCAAAGGATTACCATATTGCAATTTATATTGGTATAGTAGAAAGGGCAAAAGACAGAGGCGGACATAGCCTGTATTGCTCTTTGGTTTATATAGGTGCAACAGGCGAAATCAAATCGGTTCACAGGAAATTGCAACCTACATACGAAGAAAGATTGGTTTGGGCAGCAGGTGATGGAAACGGCTTGCAGGTACATCAATTACAACAGTTTTGTGTTGGAGGACTTAATTGTTGGGAAAATTGGATGCCACTTGCCAGGACATCACTTTACGCTTTGGGTGAAAACTTGCACATTGCCGTTTGGCCCGGATCAAAGAATAATACCTTTGATATCACCAAATTTATAGCAAAAGAATCCCGTTCATTTGTTGTTTCTGCATCGAGTTTAATGCGTGTGGAAGATTTTCCGGAGAATACTCCTCATTTAGATAAGATTCTTGAAAATGCACCAAAAGTTTTAGCTAACGGCGGTTCCTGTATTGCCGGACCTGACGGTGAATGGATTATTGCTCCCGAAGTAAATAGAGAACGCTTGATAATTGGCGATATTGATTTTAATAAAGTATTAGAAGAACGACAAAATTTTGATCCTGTCGGGCATTATTCCCGTCCGGATATTACAAAACTTATTATCAATAGAGAAAGACAATCAATATTAAATATCCGTGAAAAAGCATAAAACGGCAGTTTTCCGCTTTTGCCAAAAGTCAAAATGCGAACGTTCTTAAAAATTCAGCTGAATACCAATTAAAAAGTTGCGTTTTGGCATTGGCACTAAATTTGTTTCGGTATATTCCTCATTTAAAATATTATTGGCGTATAAAGAGAACAAAATTCTTTTAAATTTATAAGAAATCTTCGCATCTAAAACCTGATAAACTTCACCTTTGATTCTTTTTGCATATTTATAAACAACAGTTTGAGAAAGATTTTCTATTAATTGAGATTGATAAGTAATTGTTAAGTGATGTTGTAATGAATTAATAGAATACCTTGAAAAATTCACAACACTTTTCTTTAAGTTTTCATTTAAGTATGTATATCCTAACTGAATTTGCTGTGGATAGTCAAAAAGTTTAAAAGATGTAGAAAATCTAGTTTCAATTCCGATAGTACTGAGCTGTTGTATATTGGTTGCTCGCCATTTGTCTTCCTTATATTCTTTGACATAATCAATTAAATCTTTAGCATCTCTATGAAACCCTGTAATTGAAAAGCGATTATTGCCGCCATAAAATTTCAGACCGATTTCCTCTGAAATAGCTGTTTCGGGTTTTAAATTTGCATTTCCTTTTGTAGTAGGAGAACTGTAATACAGGTCGGTATAAGTGGGTATTCTGTAGGTATATCCTACATTGGCGTATATTTTTGCATGCTCATTCAGGCTATATCCGATGTCTAAACCCGGAAAAGCATGGAATTTGAAATCTGAAAAATAATTTAGAGCAATACCCGGTGTTATATCTAATTTTTCATTTAATAATTTAAATCGATGCTCTACAAAAACTATTGTTTTTACACGATTTCTTGTTCCTAAATTATTGCTCGACAACCATACTTTGGCAATATCAATACCAAATCCTGTAATACCTGCTAGAGATTTATAAGAAGCGTTTACAGAAGCGCCTACTTTATTTGAAATATGTAAATTTCTATAAACCGATGGGTTTTTTCTTAAAAGAACATAAGTGTCTTGATTTCTTTTCCAGTATAATTTAGGTTTGAATTTGATGTTATTCTTATGTAGAACGGCAGAAATACCTATCAGACTCGCTTGAGTTTCTTCATATTGGTCAATATAAGACGGCGATGCATAAAACCCGTTTGCCCCAAATTTTCGTTCAGAAAATGTAGTTAATACACTAATGGGCAGATGATTTTTATTAAAAGTGGTTTTTACAAAATAGTTGGTATTGTCAAAATCTGTATTAAAACGATATCCATCAGATGTATTTTTTGAGATATGTGCTAAAAAACCAAGCTTTTTATATTTGTCAGCAAAGGTAATTTGACCATTTAATTGTCCAAAAGACCCTGCTTCTGCCATTAATTGCGTAGTTTTTTTATACGATTTCTTAGTTACAATATTAATAGCTCCCGTAAAGGCATTTTGTCCAAAAACTCTTGCTGCAGGACCTTTAATAATTTCGATTCGCTCAATAACAGAAAGAGGCAGTGCGATATTTAAAGTATGATGCCCTGTTTGAGGGTCTTCTACTTTTATACCATCAATTAACAAAAGTGTTTGGTCAAAACTACCTCCTCTAATGTACAAATCAGCTTGCATCCCCTTTACGCCTCTTCTTCTGATATCAATGCCCGTAGCCTGTTGTAGTAAATCTACCACATTGGTAGCAGTACTTTTTTTTATTTGTTTGGCAGTAAGCAATACAATCGTTCTGGAATTTTGCTGAAAAGGAAGATCAATTCTACTTGAAGTAATTACAATACTGTCTAAAGTATTGGTTTTTTGTTGTGATAAAACTATTTGAGAGATAAGAAGAATAAAAAGAATCAATCCTGTTTTTGTCATATTTCCTTACATTTTTTTAAGCTGTGCAAAATTATAATTTTTTGTATATTCTTTAAATTAATACTCACTTAAATCAACTTTGATGATTTTTCTGTCATCATTAGTGGATATATGACTTATGGTTTTTTCTTTTTGTCCCTTCATATCTGTTATTTTGATTGTATAAAACCCTTCTTTTGTTAGTTTAGGGCGGTGCTTTGCCCCCTTTAGACGCAGGGTATATACGATATCTTTATTGCGCTCATCTATAAGCTGAATTACAGGGTTTTCGACACCTGAAACTACGATTTCGGGAAGTGAGAAACGAGCATTCTTCATAAAATTATCTTCTTGATTAATTATAACCGGCCAACCCTCGTATTGTTTGTCCTTCTCAGGATTAGCTTGCCTTGGCCAGCACTCTACTGTTATATTTCTCGATTCTTTATTGAATCTGACAATGCCATATCCGGTTGCCCTATCATACAATTTAGATGGCTTTATCCCGGTATAAACCGGATTTGATACCGCATGAACAGTCATTTTATTACCGAATCCATCTATGAAATCACCGGTATATTTCGGAGCACCTGCTATTCTGTTTTCACCTCCTTCCACCGGATACCATCTCCTTGGCCAAACATTGGAAATTGATGGGACACAAAATGCATAGCCGGCATCATGATAGTCCTCTACACCATATTGTATGGTACTACCCAGATGTTGGTCTCCGGCAATATGAAAGGCAAAGGACTTTCTCATCTTTTTCAAGGCATTATTTCTACCGGTTTGAGGCCATCCGTTTGAATCAAAATCTGAAACAGGAATATCATCCGGAGGATAGTCTCCTTTTTTCATAATGCGTAATTTGGGTACGATATTATCAGAGTGACTGTCTTCATAAGGGAGTGTAGCCACATTAGCGAATATGGTTTGGGACAACACTACTTTCATCTGTATATCATCAGACCAATCGGCGCTCCAGTTCTCCAAAAATCTCAATTGACGATCCCCGAGTAAAACGGCTCCTTTGACATCGGCTTTTTTGGCATCAAAATCATGATTTTGCATCCAGCCGTTATAGATTTTGGCTTCGGGAAGCAATGGTTTTGGTGCAGATTTGAATTTCCGGTCTTCAAGAATCGCAAAGCTAATGCCTCCGTAATTCATGCCGGTATAATATACTCCAATACCTTGTGCCACCGGTGCCGGATCATAGGGGTCGGGCAAATGCGCTGTTTGTGTACGCTGCACCATATTAACCCATTCCGGTACCATTTTATATCCACCCAAATCTTGTGCAGCTGCACCTTGAAGACCCGGAGGTGTAGCAATGCCGCCGGCACCCCAAATATTACCGTGGAACACATCGTGATCATCCGTGATACACACGGTGGGTCTATCTTTGATAAGATCATTATATGCCCATCCGAATAGATACCATTTACGCAGATAATTCAGGGTTGATTTTTTCAAGTCTTTCCTGTTTATCAATGCGCCATAATCTCCCACTCCCTCATATATCTGGTCACCGGAGAAAAACAATACATCCGGATTGTGATATTTAATGCTGTTGACAATATCCGTATTCGGAAATCCCAAATCATTATTTCCGGTAAAAGCCGCTACTACTATTTCTTTTTTAGCAAAAGGCTCCTTTCGTATAATTCCCTCATAGAAATAATTCTTTAGTTGATTACCCGAATCGTACAATTTATAGGCTAATCTATAAGGTATATCTTTATCTACTTTCCAATCCTTTATTTTGAATGTTGCCGTCCTGGATAATTCATCTATCTTTTCGGTAGCGATCGTTTTCCATCGATCATTCGATTTGATTTGCAGATCGACCGTTTGTCCGTCTTTTTCCCCGGTTGGAGGCATTTGAGCAGTTAATTTGAGAGTTCCTTTGCTGAGTGTATGCAATGCGAAAAGAATGGGGCCAAAAGCCCGTTCTTTATAATGTTTTATCTTACTGCCTGATAGCTTTAGCTTAGAAAAACCAAATTTAACATTGCCTCCACGTCGCTTAGCTGGAGAGCTTCCCCAAGTGGGATAATTGCTCAATGATTTTTTTTCTGTGAACGGTATAAATTTGCCGCTGTGACACATCAAAGAAAGACCTCCTTCTATCCATTTTGAGTGAATACCGGAGCGTTTGATTGTCTTTGTCGTCGATGCATCTTTGACAGTCAAGCTCAAGGTATATTTTCCATCTTGCTGCCTGTTGCCTCTTAATGATATTTCCGGTCTATCCAATCCGCCTTTGATGCTTTGTTTAGTAGTATCCAAATCACCGATAAACAACATACCATTAGTGGTTATACCCACCGGAAAACCGCGACCGCGAATGGCATTGTCACGGTAGTCATCAAACTCTCCTTTGATTCCTATTTCAAAACCGATCCATCCGTCGGTAAGAAGTTCTTCAGCGTTCAGATTTTTAGCTTGAACAGTCAATTCAAAATCTCCTTTATTAGAGTCGATTTCATTGGTCAATAAGAATATATTCCTGTAACCCCCACTTGTCACACACTCCATTTGACCTTTATTCAGTTGCCAGTCTTCAAGAGGATTGGCCCAGTATTCTTGTCCGATCCATATTCTGAAATTGTCATTTGGTAAGGATGATGTGAGGTTTAAACGTTTTTTTAATTCTGTCAATAATTTGATGTCCTTGCTCCTCAATTTTCCTTCACGAGTGGGCGGACAATTGAGTATCAGCATATTGTTTTGAGCTGTAGCTCTTTGATATAAATCTACCAATTCATCTACCGATTTGAATGTGGTATCCTTGCTATTGTAAAACCATCTTTTGCTGATGCAAACGGTAGATTCCCAAGGCATGTAGTAATTCTTTCCTTGGTGCGTGAATATTTTCGGGTCGTTTTCTGCCGGTAACATTGGATCTCCCAACCTGAAATCACTTGGAAAATACCTGATTGGATACCCTGCCTTTTGGTCTTTGGGGTAAACAGCGTGAAAATCGGGATTTTCAGGAAGCCCAATTGTCCAATTGACTCCAATCTGACACTCCGGTTCCCTTGATTTAATCGTTTGGTATATTTCTTTTAAAGGCCATCTTGTATTGGCTTTTGTCCAACCGCCATCAAACCAAAATTCCACAACAGGCACCTCTTGTTTTTGAGCTATATCTATCAATTCATTTATTTGATTGAGCATATAGTCATTGTATTTTTTGTCGAGTTCCGGATTATCTTCGTATATAAAAGGATGTTTTTTGGTAATATAATCGTTTCCGTTGGCTTTTCTGTCCCACAATGAGTAGTAAAGTCCTAATCCAATATCATATTTTTTACATGCCTTAGCGACAGCTTTGACCACATTGGTAGTATTACCGGAGTTGCCGACGTCATAATCCGTATATTTACTATCCCAAAGGCAAAAGCCATCGTGATGTTTTGTAATTAAAATCACATATTTCATACCCGCATCTTTTGCTGTTTTAATCCATTGATCCGCATCAATGGTATCGGGGTTGTAAGATGAAGCCGGTTTGGAGCCGTCTGTCCATTCCATATCGTGAAATGTATTGACTCCAAAATGCAGAAACATCCCGTATTTTCGCTCAATTTGCTTCAATTGTGCCTTGTTGGGATCTGTTGAGGGTTTCGGTATGAATTTTTGTTTTGATGTTATACATGAAGAAAAAAATCCAAAAAGGAATAGAACAACAATGAGGTGTTTAGTATTTAATATATTGAGATTAATTGACATACTCTTGATTTATAAATTTAAAAATAGAAATTGTTTAAGAACGTCTTTTTAAAGCGAAAAAAAAATATTCTAATACGTTGTTAAAATCCTTGAAACAGCTATGATTGCCATACGCCTTGCTCCGTCAGCATTGGGATGAATACCGTCTGGAAACAGGGCTTTAGAGCCGGACAATATACTGTAATAATCAATGAATTTCACATTCTTTTCCTTGGCTATCTCATTCAATATTTCAGGGATTTCATCCTCTACAATCTCTCTTCTGATACCCCATTTGTCTTTTATGACCGGTGGTGGAACGCCGATATAAATTTGTGGCTTAGACTTAAGGTTTTGAAAATTGGAAATCATCTCCAAATAATTTTTCTTAAATTCTACCTTGTATTTGTCCCAATTAAAGGGTTTAGAATCATTTGTCCCCAAAGTGATAATAACAATATCGGGATTAAACTGTAATGCTTCCTTGTATTGAGGTTCATCCCAGTATGGTTTATCGCCCTTTTTAAGCATAGTAGCACCATTGACTCCGAAATTTTTTACTTGATACTTCTTACCCAGCATTTTTTGCATTTGTTGGGGGTATCCCAGAGAATCTCTTCCTTGTATGGTTGCGCCATACGTGATACTATCACCTACACAAGCAATTTTTGTAGGTTTACAGGCAACGACTGTAATTAATAAAGTTAGAATGTAAAATAAATGCTTCATTTTTATTGTTTTTTAAATATTTAATAATCGATTTTGATTAGAATATCTCTGTCAGTTCTCCAGCCAGACCACCGTTTTTCTTCATTTTGACCTTCAATTTGTCAGCGTAAGTGACTGTTTTTACGATTTTTTTATAATCAATGGCATTTTTATTGGCATTAACACCATCTACAAAGAGGGTTAATTGAAACTGCCCTTTTTTTGGTAAAAAGGAAAAATCCAAGGTTATTTCCCGCTCTTTACCGGCTGTAATACCTCCTATAAACCATTGCCTTTCCTTTCGTTTTGCTACAATATAATACTCTCCGATTTTCCCATCCAAAGGAATCGTCTGATCCCAGGTAGTTGGGACACCGGCAATAAACTCGGTACATTCATTTTCTTTATAGTAATAGGAGGGATTGTCTGCCAGCATCTGCAAACCGCTTTCAAATACCACAAAAAGCGCCATTTGGTGTGCACGTGTTCCGATACTCATGGGGTTGTTCCAATTGGCATGCCAGTATTTGGGTTGGACGGAACGCATTGCTCCCGGAGTATAATCCATGGGTCCTACTACATTTCTGGTATATGGTAAAATAACGCGATTTTCAGGCAGGTCAGTGCCATTCACTTTGTTTTGCTCCATCCCTATCAATCCTTCGTATGAAATAACATTGGGATAAGCCCTGCGCAATCCCCGTGGCGTAATCGAACCGTGAAAATCTACAATTAATTGATTCTCAAAAGCACGCTTTGCCATGCGTTCATAATAATTAATCATCCATTGGTCTGAACGATCCATAAAATCTATTTTCACTCCGGCTACTCCCATTTTTCGTACCTGTTCAAAGAATGCAGGTGTATTTTCTACCGTTAGCCATGATGCCCAAAGAAGAAGTTTTGTATTTTTCCCTTTGGCGTACCGTATCAATTCTTTCAAGTCAATATCCGGATTGGGCTCTGATATATCTGTTACGCTTTTTGACCAGCCCTCATCCAATAATACATATTCCAAGTCGTATTTAGCGGCAAAATCTATATAGTATTTATAGGTCTCGGTATTGAGTCCGGATTCAAAATCCACACCGGTGATATTATTGGCATGCCACCATTCCCAAGATGTTTTTCCGGGTTTTATCCAACTAAAATCTTTGTACTTTGATTGGCGAGACAATAGATACACCAAGTCGTTATTGGCAATATCCGTATCTTTTTCGCCTATGGCAAATACACGCCACGGAAAAGACCTCACCCCCTTTGTTTTGGCAATATAATCACCTTCTTTGGCTATTTTCAAGCGTCTGTCAGACCACCAGCTACCCAAAATAGGCTCGGTTTTTTCAACATAATTGGGTTGCCACCCAACCAATCTATTACCGTCACCTCCCTTTAGAAATAGGGCAGGATAATCGTACAAATCGGCTTCCGCTATAAGTATTTTTGCCTTTCCGGTATTTATAAAGACAGGAATGCTCACCAAATCTTCACCGGAAAAATCTTGCAACCATACCGGTTTGTACTGATGTTCAAAACTGCTGAATCTCTTCTCCGTTTTGGCGGCAAAAGCTTTGAAGTTGTCATTGAACTCTATATCCATTTGCTCTTTCCTTATGATTATTTCTTCGGTCTTATCGGTGATAAACCGGTAGGCGATGCCATTGTTATAGACTCTAAATTCCACCTGATAATCTCCCGCGAATGATAATAATAAGGACTTGTATCCATCTTTTATCTTTCTGTTATTTAGCGGGACAATGACGTCCACCATTTGGTTGACATTATTTTTGACCGATTTATTCAGTTTTGGATTATTGCCCAAAACCTCATCTTGTAAGCTAAGGGAAATAATTCCTTTTTTCAAGATTATCTCATCATCATAGAGAACAGAAAAAGAGATTTGCTGATTGTATCTTAGCTCTACTTTTATCTTTCCATCGGGTGATGTTACCTGCTTTTGTGCTATCAAAGGGATGCTACACCCAAATAACAACAAAATAACTATTTTATTGATTCTTATATTAAACTTATTCATCATAGTGTTTTATTTCTGCATTATATTTTTCAAATAATTCTTTTGCTTTTTCAATAGGATATTTATAAGGCTGTACCTTTGAAATATTATTGGAATGTATCCAATTTTCTTCCCATTGTAAAATATCAAATTTTTCAGATTTCCATTTGGCTTCGTAATACAACTTCCATCTTGGAATGTAATAATCCCGTATTAATCCGCTCCATGTTTTGGCTGCATATTCATTTACAACACCTCCCCAAGTGGTAATTATACGTCTGGCATCAGCTTCGTAATAATTCTTTTCTCGAGGAGTATCGCCCCATTTTCTTGCTAAATCTGTCCATTTCTTTAGTTGCCAATTGGGATGAGATGCTATCAATCTATCAATACCGGCTAATAAGTCTAAGGCTGCATACAATAATTCTTTATTCTTTTCGCCTGTTTTAACAAATTCTTCGAGCATTTCATCTACTTTTATTCCTAAAAACTGACAGGTGTATTCGATAACATCTGTAGTATATAAATCATTGCTACATCTATTGCTACAACTTAAAAACAAGGCCACTCCTTTTCTGTAATCGTCTGAAGTATTTATTGAGCCTTTGCGAAATTTTTTATTTGACCCGGGTCGGAATTGATAAGCATTTCTCGGATGATCGGTAAAACTACCGTAGCAGGATTTTTTGAAATATTCAAAGGCTTTTTTCATGGCATCAGGAAAGGCTCCATAACGATTTTGGCAATATTTTTCAATCCATTGGTTGAGATTTACAGGCGTATCTCTCCACCCTGTATCGGAAATGAGCTCGTAGATGATTTCGTTGTTTTCAATTCCTTCCGGTGCAGCGCCAAAGCCTGTCAAATTTCCTTTATTTTCATAGTTTAATGCTTCAAAAGGAATAGTCGCATAAATATCCAATCTTCCGTTTAAAGCGGTTTTTCCTCCCATATTTGGAATAAAAGAATAAATCCATTTTTTATTAAAAAATCCGGGAAACATTTTCCACGACGGAGGTAATTTCCACCACAATCTGTTGTATTCATTTGCCAAATCCAAAATCAATAGTTTATCGTCGGGTACTTTTGATACCAAAGCGTGAAACCTGTCGGGAGTCCAAAATAATTTTCCATTTCTTTTTTGGTAGGGGAAAGTCCAACCTTGCATTACCCATGTCGCATCCGGATTTATATTTTTTATGGATTGATAAACAGAGGCGCCATACGATGCCAATTCCTTTAGGGCGGTATTTTCGTCAGCCGGCAAAGGCACATCCATTTCATTAAAGCTATCAGCCAAATAAAACTCTTGTTTACCAAATTCTTTTTCGTACTCTTCTATATACATCATCCCGATTTTAGTAAACAATGCACTACCCGGTTCTAAAATATGGGCTTGGTATTTTTTTTCAAACCCTCCCCAATTCAAAGAGCGTATCTTTTCATTAGGGTATAATTTTTGGATTCCTTCCGGCACAAATCCTGCAAAGGCGGGTATGATAGGGTGCATTTTTAATGCTGCTAATTTATCCAAAATTTGATGATTCAATTTGATTTGTTTTTCAAAATAAGCATCGGGCAACGGACCATCCCAGCCGCTAATGTTTCCCATTTTATTCCAGGAAAAAAATGCAGGCCCTGTAAAATAAGAGTCTATTTCTTTTTTTGTAAGCCCTAATTTCTTAAACACTCTATTCAAAATAGCTTCATGAGCACCGGGCAATAAGGGCATATTATACCCGTGAAAAGCCATCCAATCTATTTCTTTTTCCCAGCGAGCCCAATCCCAGTACGGTGTCGAATATCCGTGAGTGACTACGTTAAAATAATAGTGATATTGATATGGAGAAGAAACTTCTTTGGTGTATTTTGGCAATTTTTCGGGCAAATTGATATTGTTGCCTGACCAACTAACTATTGAATTACAAGCATTTGTCAAATAATCGTACACGCCCCTATACAACGATACCGGATTTGAAGCATTTACCAGTACTTTGTTGCTTTTTACATTGATACGATAAGTATTTCCGTGAAGCATTGTATCGATTTTTAAATCGAATTTACCGATATTTTCTTTGCCGATTACTCCCGTAATTACATCGCTTACCACTTTTGTTTTTATTTCTTTTGAAGTACTACAAGATGACAAAACCAGTACCGGCAGAAGAAAAATTAATGCTATTATTGTTGTTTCTTTCATATTTTATTTAAACAATTACGGGGTTTGTCATAAGTATTTTTATTCTTTCTCCACGAAATTAACAACATTTTCATTTATATGTCTTTTATTTCTAATGGAATCTACGGAGATATTTTTCAAGAAAACATTTTCAACAGGAAGTTCTTTCATTCCTATAATTCTTGATACAAATTCAACATTTTTTGATTTTATATTCTCTAAATAAATATCTTTTATAGGAGTCAATCTTCGTTCATATGTCGGTACAATATTTCTCCATTGATATAATACATCGGTTTCGATACCTAAAATTCCTTTTTTGATTTTTCCGGATTTGATATTCCTTGCATAGATATTTTTCACATAACCTCCTCTCCGTTCATTGGTCTTAACAAAAATCAAGTGAAATAAAAAGGCATTGTCTTTCACTTCGCAACTATCAACTAAAATATTTTCAATTCCACCGGAAAGTTCACTTCCAATGGCTAACAATTGATGCCCGTTTTTCACAAAACAGTTTTTGATAACGATGTTTTTTGAGGGAGTGCTCAGTCGCCAAGCATCTTGATTACGTCCCGCTTTCACAGAAATCGCATCATCACCTTGATCGAAAATACAGTTTTCTATTAAGACATTCCTGCTCATTTCCGGGTCAACACCATCGTTATTATGCCCGTGTGCAGTAACCTTTACGTTTCTTATGACAATGTTTTTAGACAAATAAGGATGAATGGTCCAAAAGGGACTATTTGTTATGGTTATTCCTTCTAATAAAATATTTTCAGACCTGTTAAACTGAACAAAATGAGGACGCATACGTGAAGTATCATTTGCCATTTGTCTTTTCACAACAGGTACTCCTTTGGCCGCTAAATGATACAAACGTTTTAGGCTATTCATATGTGTGGGGGGACGGGAAAACCATTTTTTCCAAGTATCCATTTTTGCCTTTATTTCTCCCTCTCCTGTTATTGCGATATTTTTGCACTTGTAAGCATAGATCAAAGGAGAATAATTATAACATTCCATGCCTTCCCAAGTTGTGTGTACAGCAGGCAAATAATCCTCCGGCTTATCAGAAAAAACAAGGGTGGCATTTTTGTCCAAATGCAAATTAACATTATCCTTAAAATGAATTTTCCCTGTCAACCATTCTCCTTTGGGGATAATTACAGTTCCGCAGCCGGTTTTGTTGGCTTTCTCAATAGCTTTCTTAATAGCTGATGATGTTTTGTTTTTATCTCCGGGCACAGCACCAAAATCTCTAATATTAAACTCAGGACAAGTACTAAAATCAGGAATGACAATGTCCGGCATGTCAAAAGGTGCTTCGATGCTTATTGTGTGAGTTTCAGCAGATACAGTGCCTTTTTAGTCTAAAAATGATTTTGTTTTACAAGATTGAAATAGTGTAAAACAAATTAATATATAAAGGATAATAGAATTGTTCATCTGTTTATTTAATTTGCTTTTCTTTATTTCTTATACGTGTTTTGCTCCAGTTATCCGTTCTAAACGGTGGCACAGGAATACCTTGAGTATTATAAAGCGTGCCCATATCGCAATTGCCAAATGCATACCGGACAGCAACAGGATTTTGAACTTTATCACTCCAGACCAAAAGTTCATTTTGTCCTATTATCTTCACTTTTGCCGGATAAAATATTTTGTCGCTTCCGGCAATTTCAAATCCTTTAATATCATATCTATTTTCATAATTAGTTAGACCATTATCTCTATCTGATTTCTCAAAGGTTATTTTTATTTTATTGTCCTCAGTATTTTCCATTGATTTATAAATAGGTGCTTTGTATGCGATTGCATCAAAACCATAATCTTTTGCCAATGCCCAATAAGCCAATCTATCGCCTACAGTCTTTTTGTCATAGGGATGAATATCGCTGCAATTACCAATATCTGTCGTCGTGGCTAATCCGGTATTTTTAACTTTTTGCATGATTTTTACTTGGGCTTCCACTATAAGCGGTGTATAATCACTACCATAATAGTATGGTGCTATTTGTACCATATAAAAAGGAAAATCTCCGATTTGCCAATGAGTTCTCCATCCTTTGATCATAGCGGGTAGTAGTTTTTTGTATTGTTCAGGTCTATTTCTATTTACTTCCCCCTGATACCAAATGGCACCTTTGATACCATAACCTAAGAATGGAGCAACCATCCCGTTATATAACACTAAAGGAGTATGATGTACTGCTTTACCTATTTTTGTGGGTATTTCTATGTCTTCAAACTGTTTTAAAGTTTCAATATCCGTCCAAGCTTCGGCATTGGCACCTCCCCAAGAAGAATTGATTAAACCGATAGGAATATCGAGCATATCGTTTAATTTTTTACCGAAAAAATAAGCAGTGGCACTAAAACCGGCTACGGTTTTTGGAGAGGCTTCTGTCCATTCACCTTCTACATTATCAAGAGGTATCAGACTTGCTTTTCGCTTAGTCTGAAACAATCTAATATTTTTATTTTTAGCATTTAAAATAGCTTCATTGCTTCCGGTAATTGGAGAGTTTGGGTATCCTTTCATGGGCATCTCCATATTTGACTGCCCCGAACAAAACCAAACTTCGCCAAGAAGTACATTATTAAAAACAATTTTTTTACTTCCACTTATACTAAGCGTATATGGTTTTTTATCAGCTTTTGGCGTAGGTAATTTTACGCGCCATTTACCATTTTCATCAGCTTTTGTACTGACTTTTTGTCCCCAACCTGCACTTACGGTTATGTCAGTCTCCGGCGTGTCATACCCCCAAATGGACACTGTGTCTTCTTGTTGCAAAACCATATTATCTCCAAAAAAAGAAGCTAATTTGGTTTGTGCTATCGATGATGTTGAATAAGCTATCAACAATAATAAAATGATTTTTTTCATAATCTTAAAATAAATAATACTTTATAAGTTTTTAAAAAATAAAATTAATATTTTGCAGGTCTCCTGTTTTTTATACATTATTGTGGTTTCAAAATTTCAAAATTTGATTTTATCAAATCTACGGAACTTCCTCCAACCATTACTTCAAACTTTCCGGGTTCTACCACCCTTATCATATCTCTATTCCAAAGTGCCAAATCGTCGAAAGTCAAGTTGAATATTATTGTTTTTACATCTCCTTTTTTGATAAATACACGCTTAAATCCCTTTAATGTTTTTTGTGGAGTGGTTACACTACTGTATATATCATTGATATATAGTTGTACGACTTCTTCTCCATCCATATTACCCGTATTTTTTACATCCACACTGACTTTTATGATACCGTTTTTTATAAATTTATTTTCAACTTTCAGATTTGAATATTCAAATGTAGTATAGCTCAATCCAAAGCCAAATGGATACAAGGGTTTGTTGCTTTCGGATACGTACCTGTGTATCGCCGACGGTTTTTGATTGTAATAAATGGGTAATTGCCCTACCGATTTTGGTATGGTAACAGGCAATCTCCCGGCAGGATTGTAATTGCCAAACAGAACGTCTGCCACTGCTCTTCCTCCATTTTCTCCGGGAAACCAAGCTTCGACTATAGCAGGAATATGCTTGTCAATCCAATTGATAGAAAGCGGTCTTCCATTTAATAACACACAGACTACCGGCGTCCCTGTTGCATAAATAGCCTTGATCAAATCCACTTGCTTTCCGTGCAAATCCAAGCTTGCAACATCTCTATTCTCTTCTACCAACTCTCTTGACTCACCTAAAACGACAATGGCCACATCGGATTTTTTTGCAAGCTCCACCGCAGGTGTAAAATCCACTCTTTGCTGATTCCATCTCAGGTGAGCACGTGCTCCCCAGCCTCCTTCCCACATTTCTATGCGGATTTTATATTTTTTTCCTGCAACAAAATTCATGGGAGTACTAACTATATTTGTTGATCCTTGCCAATGGTCGATGACCGGATTATCATCAATCCACATTCTGATTCCGTCATCCGCACTAAGCCCTATCCATCCCTCAAACGATTTTTGAGGTATCAAATAACCTGTCCAACGCACCGAAAACTGGTCGTCATTGACCCCTTCAGCCGGCGACCATGGCCAATCAAAATCCAACTGTTTGTCGATTCGAGATACTGCCGGTTTACCTTCCAATTTCATATTATTGTAGTATTCGGCTTGCAGGCCATTATGTTTTTCATCGGGCGTATAAAGGTTTTCCGGAGAAATGATTTGTCCTTTTACGATTAGCGGGACTCCTTTTTCGTAATATACTTCTGCATTCTGCCCCACCACTTCTTTTATTCCTTCCAACACCGTCTTTGCTTTTTTCCCTTTGGTAGAATAGCCTCCCAATCGAGAGACATTAGCATTGGGGCCTATTACTGCAATCCTTTTTTTGCGCTTCGACAAGGGAAGAATCTCGTCTTTATTTTTTAGAAGAATAATCGATTTTCGCCCGGCTTCCAGGGCAATTTTTTGATGTTTTTGGGTGTGGAAATGGTTTTTTCTAAAGTTTTCATCAACATAGACCTTTTCAAATAGCCCTAAGATAAATTTCAATCGCAATACATTACCGGCAGCTCGATTTATGTATTTCATATCAAGTTTTCCCTCTTTTACCAGTTTGATGATTGTATTCTGCCAAAAATCATAGGGGAAATCATAAAATTGCATATCCACACCTGCCTTGATAGATTGGCGAATGCTCTCTTCGGGTGAGCCGGTAACAAAATGGGTGGTTTGCACATATTTTATCGCACCCAAATCCGAGATAGCCAATCCTTTAAATTTCCATTCCTTGCGCAATATATCTGTCAGCAACCATTTATTTACGGCACATGGAATACCATCCAATTCGGTATAAGCCACCATCGTACCCAAAGCACCTCCTTTTTTAAAAGCCTTTTCGAAAACAGGCAAAAAATCTTCCCTTGCAGTGCGTTCTCCAACCAAAATCGGTGAAGAGTTGCCTCCGGCTTGCGGTACAGAATGCACGGCAAAATGTTTGGGTTCTGCTATAACCGAAGTATTTGATGAAAGAGTATCTCCTTGCATTCCCAATATCAAGGCAATACCTATTTCACTTGCCAAATAAGTATCTTCGCCAAATGTCTCGGCTATGCGCCCCCAACGGGGTTCTCTTCCTATTCCCAACACCGGGCCCAATCCGTAGTGCACACCATGAATTCTGGCTTCAGTACCGATGACCCTTCCAACTTTTTTCAATAAATCAGTATCCCAAGTAGCACCCAATCCAATATTCATCGGGAAAGCAGTAGCTCCCTCGCCGCTATAACCGTGGAGCATTTCTTCCATAACCAAAGCGGGAATTCCCCACCGGTTTTCCCGGATAATGGTTCTTTGAATATCATTAATCAGTGATACATTTTCGGGATATAAATCGTGAATCGCACCGATGCCAAGATTTTTAGCGGTTGCTATCGTTTTGCTTCTATCAAATTTTTTATCACTGGTAAAAGCTGCTCCACGGTACATATCCATTTGGCGCACTTTTTCCTCGAGTGACATTCTGCTTAATAGGTCATTCACTCGGATGTCAACGGGCAATTCCGGATTTTGATAAGGATATTTCTGTGCACGTGCAAATGTTATAAAAGACAGAAATATGAGTGTGATTAGCAGGACTCTTCTCATTGGAATTATTTGTTTTTTTGAAAAAATTTATTAAAAAACAGCATTTGATAGTCGATTGCATCTCGCCAAACTTCCCAACTATGACTACCGGGACGTTCGATATAGATATGTGGAATATTGCGTTCAAGTAGTTTTTGGTGCATATTCTTATTGACTTGATAAAAGAAGTCGCTCACGCCACAATCTATAATGAGACGCAAGCTCTTGGGTGTTAATCTATAGATTTGATTGATTACGGCATATTCATCCCATCTCTGATGATTTTCAGCGTAGCTACCCAATTTGTCTTTCATCTCCCAACTCAAAGGAAAAGATCTGATATCCAAACCACCGCTCATACTTCCGGCTGCACCAAAAATATCTTGATGTCTGAAAGCCAAAAACAAAGCGCCTTGTCCTCCCATACTCAAACCCGTGATAGCTCTGTGATTTCTATTTTTCCCCGTTTTGTATTCTTTATCAATATATGCAATCAACTCTTTGCTGATAAATGTTTCGTATTGACTTTTATCATCTATCGGGCTGTCCCAATACCAACTATTAGGGCTACCGTCCGGCATGATTATAATCACTTGATATTGGTCTGCTAAACTTTTTATTTTGGGTACTCTTTCAATAAAGTTGTTATAATAGCCGCTGTAACCGTGTAATAGGTACAAGGCCGGAAAATCCTTATGATTTGGATATGAATCCGGCAATACAACGACAGCTTTTATGTTTTTTTGCATCAGCTCGCTAAATACGTTTAAAGTGTCAACTTTTGATGCAAATGCATGGATACAGGTTGATAGTAAAGTAAAAAAAATAATTATTGGCTTCATTGTAACTCTGTGATTTAAAAAGATACTGATTATTCCGTTACTCTTGAGTAAGCTTATCCGGACACAAATTTAGTATTTTATGTGAAAAAAAATCAAAAAAAGATAAAAAGAAAAAAATTGTTTGTTTTCAACCGGCACTACATAACAATATTGAATGGACAATCCAAAAAAAAATCAATATTTACCCATTATGTCTTTCAACAGACATTTTATGTTATAAATTTTGTGATAGATAATGCAGGAATAAATAAATTATATTTTTGCGCGTCATTTTTTAAAATAAAAAATTAATCGGATGTCCAATATTAAATATATCTCTTTATTTTTATCAATTGTTTTTATTGTTACAATTGCCGGAGCGCAAGAAAATTCATTTGAAAAGGTATCAAAGCAATATAGTCTTATTGCCGGCTACTCCAATATAAGCAAAAGTACTGTTAAAAATATTGCCATATCAGGATATACCATCGAGTTTGATTACAGCTGGAAATTATCGGGATATAATAAGAAAAAAAGTACATTCATCACTGTTCCTATCGGGTTTAGTTCGCATAATTCAAAATCTTTACGCAATGTAAACCTATTGTACTACGGTTGGATAGTGAGGCACAATCTGGCAAAGGATAAGATATGGATACCGTACTTAGCATATAGTTTGCTGTTAAATCAGGTTTGGTATCAGAATACAGCAGGAAATGATATGGGGCATCAAACGAGATTTACTTTTGGCTTTGACAGGAGATTAAATGATTTTTCTGCATTGACAATAGCCCTTAATTACAGTTTTATCAGATTTCCGGGATTAGGTCAAAACAAATCAGAGAAATTTACCACTATTTCCTTAGTTGCCGGATATAGATTTGGGAAAGGATAATTTCCAGTCCTCAAAAGTGCATTGAGCGATTTGGGAATAAAAAATAGTCAGGTAAAAAATGCTTGAATGATTGCTTGAATTGATAGCTAAGCAATAAAATACCAAATTGAAATTTTTATAATTATTATTTTTTTTTGTATCTTCGTAAATGGTGTCTGCACAAAAACAGGCAATTTATTGAATTCAGATAATTATTGCTCGGATTTTGGCTTTTTTGCACTGTTTTTATGCCTTTGTATCAATCAGTTACAAAAAAAACTCAAAAGTTGACAATAAAGATTGATTTAAAATTTGATATTTTTTGTACTGACACAAAAATGAACCCGGGGTTAAGATTTTAAAGCTAATATGGAGTATCGACAATTTTATTTATATGAGTGATTTGAAGATCAAAGAAAAAACTTTTGACGTTAAGGATGTCTTTAAAAAGAAGAGTCCTGTTGTAGCAAAACTTGTGCCGGGTTTTGTGTACAAATACCTGCGCAAAATCATTCACGAAGATGAAGGGAATGATATTTTATTTAGAAATAAGGACAAAATTGGAGTTGATTTTGTGAATGCGAGTCTTGATGATCTACAAGCAAACCTTAATATTCACGGTCTCGAAAATATACCCAAAACAGGTCGATACATCTTGATAAGCAATCATCCACTTGGTGGATTTGATGGTTTGGCATTGATGAAAACGGTCGGGATGGTAAGGAGAGATTTCTATTTTTTAGCAAATGACATTTTGATGTTTTTGCCCAATCTAAAACCGCTTTTTGTTCCAATTAACAAGCTTGGAAGCAGCAAGGATTATATCAATACGCTCAATAAAGCTTTTGAAGAGGATAATTTGATATTGATCTTCCCGGCAGGCTTAGTCTCAAGGAAAATTGATGGGAAAATTCAGGATTTGGAATGGAAAAATACGTTTCTATCAAGGGCAAAACGCAATAAAAGAGATATTATACCTGTGTATATAGACGGCAGAAATACAAATTGGTTTTACAATTTGGCAAATTGGAGAAAAAAACTGGGGATCAAAACCAATTTGGAAATGTTTTACTTAGTAGATGAACTTTTTAAACAAAAAGGTAAAAAACTCGATATTTATATCGGGAAGCCGATTCCTTATCAGACTTTTAACAAAAGGAAAAACACGAGAGATTGGATTAAATCGGTAAGAGAGTATGTGTATGGGCTGAAAGACAATCCCGGTAAAGAGTACACTCCCTGATAACTAACGAAAACTAACTATAAAATTTTTTAATATGTCTCGTGAGAAAGAAATAATACCCAAGGTGCCTACGAAGGAATTAGAAATGGAATTGAGAGATGAACTGTTTTTACGAAAAACCAATAAAGCAGGTAATGAGATTTACGTATTTTCTCACGATCAAGCACCTGCTTTGATGCTAGAGGTCGGACGACTTCGTGAAGTTTCTTTTCGTGATGCAGGAGGTGGAACAGGCAAAGAAATTGATGTCGATTCTTATGATTATGCGGAAGTGCCATTCAAACAGTTAATAGTTTGGGATCCCCAAGCAAAAGCTATTATCGGTGGATACAGATATATTTTGGGTAAGAATACCCTTAGGAATGAAATAGGAAAGCCTATTACTCCTACATCCAAATTATTTACGATATCAGACAAATTTATAGATGAATATTGGAATGAAACAATCGAATTAGGACGTTCATTTGTTCAGCCTCTCTATCAACCAAGTATCAATAGAAAAGGTATTTTTTCACTTGATAATCTTTGGGATGGATTGGGTGCATTAGCTGTTGAAAATCCGGATATGAAGCATTTTTTTGGCAAATTCACCATGTATCCATCTTATAATAAAAAAGCCAGAGATTTGGTTTATTTCTTTTTGAAGAAGTATTTCCCCGATAAGGATACGCTTCTATCTCCAAAGTTTCCTATTTTGATAGAGTCAGATGAAGCAGAGCTATCGGAAATATTCAAATGGAAAGATTATAATGAAGATTATAGAATCCTGATAAAGGCACTTCGTGATTTGGGTGAAAATATTCCTCCTTTGGTCAATGCCTATATGAATCTGTCAGAGACTATGAAGATCTTCGGGACTTCATTAAATTCACATTTTGGGGATGTGTATGAAACCGGGATGTTGATTACTATTGATGATATTTTTGAAGACAAAAAGAAGAGGTATTTATATTCATATTCAAAGACTTAGAGGACTATTTTTCTCTGAATCGAGGCACTCAAACAGGAGTTATGCCGTAGTATAATGACTGTTTGAGCAACGAAGAGTCAGAGAAAAAGAGCGAGATTATATGTATGGTTATTTTATGCCTGGCGCACTAGACATACTGCTGATAAATAATGATTATAAGCATGGACGATAAATGTTACATTATTCTAAGATTTTTTGGAAAATGCGGAACAAAAATATAAATTTGTTCTGCATATGACGTAGTTAGCTTTCAGCAAAATTAACTAATTAAAGAGACTAATCATAAAAACAAGAAAACTCATCTAACTAATTTTTGATAATATTTTTTTTCTTCAATACGTTATAAAACTAGTATAATCTTTGTATAAAAAAGTAGTTTAAAGAAATTATACAAACAGAATTAAAAAATAATTGTATCTTTACAAAAAATACGCAAATGAATTTCGCTATTACAAATAGTACAATCGATAAATATTTTAGATTTCTATTTAGACTTGACAATAATTCTAAAAAAAGGCTAATAATTAAATTGACAGAGTCTATTGAAACTGTTGATAAAAATTCCTTTAATTTAAAAAACTTATATGGTGCTTGGGAAGATTCAAAAGATTCTGATGAAATAATAAAGGAAATTAGAGAATCAAGGGTAAATAACCGTAAAATTATTGATTTCTAGTGAAATATTTACTTGACACAAATATTTGCATACAC
>Ga0256832_1000652_pt1 | contig 22730 bp, 14 predicted proteins | sample 134614metaG_FD_190534 | JGI IMG/M metagenome (GOLD analysis project Ga0256832, IMG submission 190534) | Hydrothermal vent microbial communities from Lau Basin, Pacific Ocean - 134-614 | ecosystem: Environmental > Aquatic > Marine > Hydrothermal vents | place: Pacific Ocean: Lau Basin | collected... | reverse complement strand
CACCTAACATAGCCCCTTCAGCTAAACCTTTTGCTGATAGCTTTCCGGGTAACCAACCAGTGGCCAGACCCTTTTCATTATCCCTGCTTGTGTTATGAACAAAATAGGTGATTTTTACCGCCATTTAAAACCCTACGTTGTTCAAGCCCTTAAGCTCGAGCATAGCCCTAACATCACTAGGCTGAGCAACTTCCAAACCCAAGCCCTCTATAAGCCCTTTTATTTTACTAACAAGCTCAGCATTATCTTTGGCTAATTTAGCCTTAGCAATATATAAATTATCTTCTAAACCAACCCGAACATTACCACCCATACTAGCAGCCTGAGTTGTAAATGGAATCTGGGCCCGACCTGCGGCTAAAACTGACCAATAATAATCATTGCCAAAAAGCTTATCGGCAGTTTGTTTCATAAACATCAAGTTTTCAGGATCGGCACCAATACCGCCCAAAACCCCAAATATTGTCTGTATGAAAAATGGTGGCTTTATCCAACCCATATCAATCACATGAGCCAAATTGTACAAATGCCCCACGTCGTAACATTCTAATTCAAAACGTACGCCGTGTTCTTGGCCTAATCGCTCAGATATATACTTGATATCAGCAAAAGTATTTCTAAAAATAAAATCAGCTGAGGCCTCCAAAAAAGGTTTTTCCCAATCAAATTTCCAAGTTTTATATTTGCTTGCCAGTGGGTAAAGTGCAAAATTCATAGAACCCATATTAAGTGAAGTCATCTCTGGCTTAAAGCGTAGTGGAGCCTCCAAACGTTGCTCCACTGTCATATTTAGCCCGCCACCTGTAGTCATATTGATAATGGCATCGGTTTCTTCTTTTATAGGTACTAAGAATTGCTCATAAATGCTAGGGTCACCGGTAGGCATGCCATTTTCTGGCTTACGCGCATGTAAGTGAATGATTGATGCCCCGGCTTTTACAGAATCAATAGCCTGAGTAGCAATTTGCTTAGGGGTATATGGCAACGCATCCGACATGGTGGGGGTATGAATTCCGCCCGTAATTGCGGTGGTTATGATTACTTTTTTTTGTCTTTTTGCCATTTAAAACTCCTTTAAAGTTTTTTACTAAAAATAGTCTCTGCCTTCTCGCTCAAGACTTGCACAAAACCAATTTCTTCTATTTTAATACTTATTGGTAAAATTATACTTTTTGTCTTTTGAATAGTCGCCATAAAACTGTCGGTTGAAAGATTATAAACAATTGTGCAATGTGGAATCCAAATATCTGGCTCAGAGTATTCAGAGAGATCATGGGAGTGATTTTTAAGTTTTTTGTACAATCTAGCTTGAATAGCTAAAAGCTCTTTATTAACTTTAGGACCTAAGAATATTGACTCCTGATTAGCAAAATAACCAAAATAACTCAGCTCGAGCCTAAACGATTTTAAATTCTTGCTAAGTTTCTTAATTGCTTTTTTGATTGGCTTAATATTAACTTCATTACCATCATACATAGCCAGTGAAATATGGGGTCTATGCATTGGGCTCGAGCATATATCATCTTCACAAACTAAATCTTGCCAAATCTCTGATATTTTAGCCTCAGACTTGCTATCAAAATACAAAGCCAACACATAAGCCATAAAGTAGTATAAAACAAAAAAAAGTTCCTAGCATCAAATGCTAGGAACTAAACCTAGGGAGTAAGTTTTATTCTTCTAAATAAACGTTGCCGTCAATATTGTCAACAACGATATTCTCAACTAAATTAACTTTGGCAGTAGCAGCGGCGATAACACCCCAACGCTCGTTTGCCCTAATTTCATTTTTTTGTATATTTGAATGTGAGTATTCAGCCGCTGAATAGCCACTCAATTGATTAGCAATTATATGATTACCAATAACTCTGGCATAGGCATTATTCCAGATAGAAATGCCATTTTGAAAGTTCTTAGAAATAAAGTTATTCTCAATTCTTGTTTTTACTTTAGCTTCAATAACAATACCATCAGTGCCATTGGCTTCAATGCTATTTTCAATCAAATCACCAGTAGCTTCTTCCCACAAGGCTACCCCTGCAGCGGTATTATAGCGAATATCATTTTTAAAGATATAAGGGTTTGCAGTTCCACCTATAGAGATACCATTAATACCGTTATTTTCAATTTGATTGCTTATTGCTGAGCCAGTTGCACTGCCCCAATAGCTGATGCCATTTTGGGTATTTGATTTAATAACGTTAAAGTCAATTTTAGGGTGGTTGCCAGCTGCCAAGAATATGCCATCTTGGCCGTTTGATTCAATGGCATTTTTAATAATACGACCAGAAGAGTCGCCCCAAAGAGCTATACCATGTCCACCATTAGCTCTGATTGTATTAGTATCTAAACGAGGGTTTGCTTGGTCAGCTACTAAAATACCGTGTTCATTATTATTGTTTATAACATTGTTACTGGCTCTACCTGAGGCATTACCCCAATAAACCAAGCCGCTTGCCATATTGTTTGTAAAGGTATTTTCATCAACATCCATTTTACTAGTTACACCAATAGAAGCACCGTGGAGACCATTATTTTCAAAAACATTATAATTTAATTTTCCTTGAGTAGTTCCTAAAACCAATAAGCCAACACCGCCGACATTCATCTCAGCATTCCAAACCCCACCACTAAAACGGCTCTGACGAATAACTACCTTACCGCCATCAAGTTGTAAAGCATTACCATATTCATTACCAGCATGAATCACACTAACGCCTTTAAGCTCAAATTGACCATCACTGGCAAATTGTATAACGTTACCAGCCACGCTGGAGCTGATTATTGTTTTGTCCATACCTGCACCAACTATTTTTACATTGTTTGTCAATACCAAAGGTGCATTTAATTCATAAACTCCTTCTGCAAGATAAATACTGCCACCTGCAGCTGCTTGTTTCATAAAGTCTTCAGCAGTGAATACATCTACTGATCTATTTGCTAATGGGTTTTGACTAGCTGGGGCTAGATTAATGGTTTGCGGAGTAGTTTCAAAGCTTCTTTGAGCTAAGCTCGAGCCTATTGTAGCTATTAGAATTAATGTTAAGATTCGTTTCATATGTTCTCCTTAAGCTCTCTTGAGCATAACTTTTCAGTTTGAGAAATATATCCCCCACAACTGTATAAACAACATTATGCAAGCTATACTCAATATTTTCAGTGACAAATAGCAATTAAGCTCTTTTTAGCAGAAATATGAACTAAAAATCAATCTTCAATAATAGCAACAGCCCTAGTCCAACCTGCCGAAGCCCCTTTTATTTTGACAGGAAAACAAGAGACCATAAAGCCTGTATCTGGTAACTGTTCTAAATTAGATAGTTTTTCAATATGGCAATAGCCTATTTCCATACCAGCTCTATGCCCCTCCCAAATGATGCTAGCATCTTTAGTTTCAGCATATTTTTGAGCTGTATATATAAATGGAGCATCCCAACTCCAAGCATCGGTTCCGGTTATCCGCACGCCATGCTCGAGCAAATACAAAGTAGCTTCTCTGCCAATACCGCAACCTTTTGCCAAATAGTTAGGCTGACCATAAGCAGCACCTGCTGAGGTATTTACTACTACAATATCCAGTGCTTGCAGTTCATGACCTATACGTTTAAGTTCATTTTTTATATCCTGAGCGCTCACAACATAGCCATCTTCAAAATCTCTAAAATCTAATTTAACCGCCCGATTAAAACACCACTCAAGCGGAACCTCGTCAATAGTAATTGCCCTTTGGCCATTATTCATCGTCGAATGAAAATGATAAGGTGCATCCAAATGCGTACCATTATGAGTAAATAAAGAAATTTGCTCAATAGCCCAAGCCTCACCACCCGGAAGCTCAGCCTCTGATAAACCAGGGAAAAACGGTAAAAGCTGGCCTACTGTCTGTTTATGAGTCATATAATTCACTTTCAAATCCATAACAGGTGGATCCGCCGGCACGTCATTTTCTATAGCTACTGAAATATCAATCATTTTTCTTGCCATTTTTTTCTCCTTTTGTTCTTAGCTCAGTAGTAGCATATTAACTAGTTCACTGGCTATTATTCATTATACTAAAAATAATTGAAACTACTAAATAGCATTTTCGCGAAACACACAAACGTATGATTAGAAGCTAGTAGCTAGAAGACAGAAGCTAGTAGAAAGACTATAAGTCTGGGTACACCTGCACAGGTTCTCTTTGATTTTAAAGTAGGGGCAATCCCTTGTGGTTGCCGCGTTTGCAAACATATTTGAGTTATTAAACCAAGGTGAGTAAACTAGTTCCACTAAAATATCAACTTCATAGCCCTTGTAATTTAGATCTTAAGCTAAAGTTTCTCAATCTCTAACTTTATCCTTTCCACTTTCCACTTTCTCCTTTTTTGGAGCTTGGCAATACTTTATGAAAGGCAAACGTTAATTAGTTTTGGTATTGTTTCTGCAAACCATTGTCCCATTTTGAGATTTCAAAAAATCTCAAAATCTTTAAGCCAATTCTATTTTTTAGCTTCAAAAGCTACTAACTTTCTTAAAACAAACGACTAAAAATCTTAGAACCAGCCAAGAACGTACCTATTGCCGAGCCAAGCGAAGCCAAAAAGAAAACAAGTAAGGTCCTAGAGACTTTATTTTTCCACCAGCCCCGTACCGAGGTGACATCAGTCCTTAGGTTTTGAAAATCGGCGACATTGGGCTTGCGCAACCATAGCTCAACTGCAGCTGCAACCACTCCTGCCCCAATTGTGGGGTTAAGGGAGGTAAAAGGTGCTGCCAAAAATGAAGCGGCTATAGTTAAAGGGTGAGCCATAGCAATAGCGGCCCCAATTGCTGATAAAACACCATTAATTAAAAACCAGTCTTTAATGATATTTATGCCAATCTCAGGGCTACGCATAAAGCCAATTACAAAGCCTGCCAAAATAATAGCTACAATTATCCACGGGATTAATTTTGGCCAAAAGCTGGGCGGTGGCAATACGTTTAACTCACTAATAACCTGATTAGGCTCATCGGTATCTGTTTTTAAATGATTGACCAAGCCTTTTAAATGGCCAGCCCCTATAACTGATAAAACATTGTTGTATTTAGGTTCATCATTAAACACCGTTTGCCTGCGTAACTGAGCCGACATAAATTGATCGCGCTCGGCAATTAATGGCTTAAATAAATCAGCAGAGTTTTCGGCAAATTCTGAAAAGGTAGCCTCGAGCATATCCCCTTGTTTTAGATTTTCTATATCCTCTTCGCTAACTTCTTCATTAGAAAATACACTGGCAACTATACCCGAGAACAAGGTAATTCTTTTCCACCAAGGCACATTGGCATAAACTCTACGCAGGGTAGTGCCAATTTCTCGGTCTATTAATAAGATTGGTATATTTGCGGCTCGAGCAGAGCTAATGGCCTGACGCATTTCTTGGCCTGGTTCTATGCCCATTTGCTCAGCTATACGCTGCTGAAATGCCCCTAAAGCCAAGCTAGCTGCAATAGCCCCAGCTTTACCTTGGCGGATTATTTTAAACAAATCCATCTCGGCATAAGCGTTCGGGTTATTTAATGCCGAAAATCTAGATTGGTCTAGCTCTATCGCCACTGCGTCAAAATCGCCAGAGTCTATTAAGGTCTTAACAGCTTCTGCACTAGTTTTAGAAACATGGGCTGTACCTAAGATAGTGTGTTTTACTCCGTTTAGCTCGAGCCTTTCCAAAGGTTCATCTATTTGATATTCTTTCTCAATTTCTATATTTTCGTTTTGATTATCTTCCACATTTTCCTCGCAATATAAAGTTTAGCGTTTTTGCAGCCTAATTACTGGCTTTAGCTAACGCTCCAGCTACAGAATTGTTTAAATTATCAAATTGTTCTTCTGTACCCATCATTATTAGCTGGTCAGCTGGCTCTATTATTAAGTTTGCATCAGGGTTAACAATATTCTTGCCATCTCTAATTACTGCTACCACATTTAGGCCATATTTTTTACGCAATTCAATTTGCAACAAAGTCTTATTAGCAAAAGGGCTATCAGCCAAAACATGAAACTCCTGAATGCTAAGCCCGCTATCCTTACTCTGCATAGTATGGCTCATAAACTCCAAAGCAACCGGTCTCACTACAATATTAACCAACCTCTGCCCTGCTATAGCATAGGGGTTTACCACTCTATCAGCACCTGCTTTTTTTAGCTTTCTAACGGCATTATCGCTATCTGCCTTAGAGACTATAAATATTTTATCGTTCAAGGCTCGAGCCGTCATAGCTATAAATGCATTGTCAGCATCATTGCCGGTAGCAATTATTATAGCTTTTGCCTTTTTTAAGCCAGCTTTTAATAAAATATTGTCTTCTTCTGCATCACCTTTTAAAAACAAATAACCCTTTTCAAGACATTGCTCTGCCAAATGATCATCTTTGTCAATAACCACAAACTTAAGATTTTCTTCGGCTAGTTCTTCTACAATTCTTTGCCCTAATCTACCAAAGCCTGCCACAATCACATGTTGACGCAAATTTGAAACTTCTCGTTGCATTTTTCTCCTTCCAAATGGGTCACTCAAGCCTCGAGCTACCAAATATTCCATGACCGAAGACAAAAGATAAAACAAGCTGCCCATACCTGAGATTGCAATTAGCATGGTCAATACTCTGCCTAGGTTGTTTAAGGGGTGGTCCAAGCCATAACCGATACTAGTGACTGTAATGAATGTCATAAAGATAGACTCGAGCCAAGTTGCATTATATTCTTGCCAAAGAGCATGATAGGCTAGTGAGCCAAATACTAATACTATAAATAATAAAGCCAAAGGAAATCTAATTTGTCTAATAAAACTTAGGGTCTCATGGCTTTGTTTATTCACTATAGCTATTATATGCAAATTTTTAAAATAATAGTTACAATAAACGCCATGCAGCTAAATTATAAAACCCTCAGACTATATCTAAGAACCCCATTTAAAATTGCTCACGGTAGCAGTAATTTTAGAGACAATGTCATAGTGCAAATCTCAGATAACAGCATTACTGGTTTTGGCGAAGCCGCCCCAGTAAAACAACACCATGAAAGCATAGAGACGGTAATTGGCTATTTAGACTCAGTTGTGCTAGCTAACGACTTAGATCGCTTGGAGTTTATCCTAAATACCCTGCCCAAAGGCTCTAATTCAGCCAAGGCGGCTATTGATATAGCTCTGCATGATTTACTAGCCAAAAAACTAAATATACCGCTTTATAAGCTCTTAGGCTTAGATGCTCAAGCTAAAGCTGTGACCTCGTTCACCTTAAGCATATCTAGCTTAGAAAACTTACAAGCAGCTGCCAAACGGCTTGCCAACGAGTTTCCGGTAATCAAATTAAAACTTGGTGCCGGTGAAAAAGAAGACCTAGCTGCCTTAAGGGCTGTAAAAGAAGTGACAAATGTCAAAATTGTAGGCGATGCCAACTGCGCTTGGAGCTTAGATCAAGCCAAAAGAATCATACCCAAATTAGCAGACCTTGGTTTAGAAATGATAGAGCAACCTCTAGCTGAACAGGATTATGAAGGTATGAAAAAGCTAAAAGACTTGGCAATTATGCCAGTTTTTGCCGATGAGCCAGTTCGTGATTCTAAAGATATTGTGGCCTTAGCCAATAAGGTTGATGGTATTAATATTAAGCTAATGAAATCAGCTGGTATAAGGCAAGCTCTAAAAATGATAGCTACGGCTCGAGCCCATGATCTTGAAATCATGCTGGGTTGTATGGTGGAAAGCTCAATAGCTATTACTGCCGCTGCCCATATTGCCTCACTAGTAGATCACTTAGACCTAGACGGCAACCTTCTAATTAAAAATGACCCCTACCTTGGTGCAACGGTCGAAAATGGTTATCTAAAATTACCCGAGGGTAATGGCTTAGGAATTAAGAGAATTTCTGGTAAATAAATAGCAGCGTCTGAGCGAAAAGAAGCATAAAGCTGAGCCAATATGATAACGCCCTACTACTCTACACCACAGTTTTAACTACACTTAGCTTCTGCTTGCCAAAAAATTAAAATTCTTACTTCTTAATTCTTAATTCTTACTTCTTACTTCTTAATTCTTTTTCCTAATTCCCCAAAACATAAATCTCATCAACCTCAAAAGGCTCATCTTTTGTAACCGGAACAGTAATTTCTAAATTCCTTTCATGACCATTTTCAATAATTCTTAGCTTAGCTTTAATCTCTTTGTCGCTGCGATTATAAACACCAAATTTTAAAGGTGTTTCAGATATACCGCCACCAAAACTGTAGTTTTCTTCGCCACCATCTTGCATATCTTCTGAAAAACTACCAAACTTGGCACCGTCTTTAGAGCTTATCCAATTCCAATTACCTTCTTTTATAGCAAGGTCCAAATCATCTGATTGCCAAGTCATGCTAAGCTTAAAGGCGGTTTTTAGTTCTACAATTTCACTAAAAGTGCATTCACTGCTAAGTTCAAGTTCTTTTTGAACAACTACTCTATCTTCTGGGTCAATTTTTGGTGTTTCTGGGCCAGCTACGCTTATTTCATAAAGCCCTGGTTTTAAACCCCAAAACTCAGCTCGACCACTGGTATCAGCTTTTAACCAGTAACGCCAGTTTGACTTTTTATGACGCAAATATATATCGGCTAGTCTAGCTCCAGTTTTATCACTCTCTTGAACAATTAATTTCAAGCAGGCAGCCTTTTCGCCAGTTTTGGCTTCTACAGTGCCAAAAGCATCCACAGCAGTCCAGCGCTCATGGGATTGACCGCCAGCCATAAGACGTGACAAAACCTGATAAGAATCAATATCTTTATTTTCTTCTCGTAATAAAGCTGCTATACCAGATACAACTGGGGTAGCCATCGAAGTGCCATCCCAAAAAGCATAGTCACTATTAGGCAGGCTCGAGAATATCCGATTTCCAGGAGCACCAACCCGCACATAGCGACCGTAATTACTAAACCAAGTTAAATTTCCATAAGGGTTAGTTGCCCCCACTGCAATAACTCCGGGGTGTGCTGCAGGGTATGAGATAGAGCTTATGCCCTCATTACCAGCAGCAGCTACTAAAATCACATTTTTTGACAAAGCATAGTTAAGAGCCTCGGCAAGACTAATAGAGTATATAGGCCCGCCCCAGCTCATATTAATTATGTCAGCACCGTGGTCTACTGCCCACACAAGTGCTTTAGCCACCGAAACATCGCCAGCATATTCTGGTGCAAATATTCTTATTGGCATCAGCTTGGTCTCAGGGGCTATGCCTTCAGCACTACCAACAGCAGCTACAATTCCGGCAACATGGGTACCATGGTCAGCAACTTCTAAGTTAGAATTTGTAGGAATCTCTTTGCCTTCCTTGGCATCATAGCCAGTTACAAAACGCCCTTTTAAATCTGGATGGCTCATATCTATAAATGAATCACTAATAGCAACTATAGTATCTTTGCCTTTTAATTTTTCCCAAGCTTGGGCCAAGTGCAAATTTTCTTGATGCCAACCAGGGCCTTCTACTTTAATTGATGAAACCTGCACAATTGGCGGAAATATTGAACGACTATTAGCAGACTCAACAAATCTTGTATAGGGCAGTATTTTTAATTTTTGAATTGCTTGGGCTCGAGCCTCACGTGACAAAAACTCTACTTCAAGCTGTTTTAGTTCAACCGCCTGAGTAACAATCTCCCCACCTAATTCAGTTATTTTTTCTTCTAATAAACTAAGATCATTATAACCAATATTTGCCCTATAAAGCCCCGAAGCAAGTTCTCTAGGTCGTTGACTACAAGAGCTCAAGAATAATAAAAGCAATAGGAAAAGTATATAAGTTGTTCTTTTCATTATTCCACCTCAAATACCGCAAATGGCCCCGGAACATATGCTCCGCCTAAGGCACCATCACGGTCCACAGCTATACTATACGCCTTTGGCTTCTCTTTGTCATCTACTGCATATGCTATTAGCAGTTCCCAACCATATCTTCGCCCAGGCCAAAGGGGTTTTATTACACTATCTTTTATTTCGATTTCATTATCTCTAGTAAAACCAAATTTAGATATTTTAGAGACCTCTTTGCCAGTAATATTATTCCAAAATAATGGATAATAAATTTGTTCTTCACCCACCTCAGGCACAGCTCGCCAAGAAAATTTTGGATACGCTCCCACTACGCTATTATCAGCTGGTGAGACAAGCTCAACCCTAAATGGAGCTAGCGGGGTAACACTATCAGTAACTTTGCCCGCTTCTTGGTTAGCAATAAATGGTGCAATGCTATAAGTCACTTTTTTACCCACTTCTAAGCTAGCACTTCTATCAAAAAAAGCCATTTTATTTGCTCCGGCTATACCCAAAAGTTTTGTTTTGCCCTCAATCTCTTGCCAAACTCTAAAACCATGCACTCGCCCTACTGCATCTTCTGGCCAGCTATAGTCTGCCCATTGTAGTTGAATTACAATACTATGAGGAATTTCATCAATTTTATCCAAAGACAATGTTTCCAAATTCCTATTAAATGTTATAGAAACAGCTCTTATATCTGAGATTGGCTCTAAACTTAAATTTGGTATTTTAGTTTCTTTAATATTAATCGGCACAATTATTTGGCTACGGTTATTATTCTGGTCATAAACAACAACTTCAAAACTGGATTTACCAGCAATAGCCCTACTAATATCTATCGTTCGCCAACCAGTATCTTTAGTCGCAACAAATTCCAACTGAGAGCCGCTCAGCAAACCCTTACCAGGAGTATGCCCAACTGCAACATAAATTGCTTGCAAAGGTGCATTAGTTTTTGTTTGTAAACTAAAAGGAATTTGCCCATTATATATTTTATTAGCGACTGGCCCAGAAAGCTTTAGTTCGGGTGGCTCTACTGACCAATTTGGGCTAAATGCTTGCAAAGCGATAAAATCAAATTCATTTTTCCCTGCAACTAAATTTAAACCCTCAACCCTACTAGAAGCAAGTCCTTGCCCCGTAACCAAAGCACTATATTCACCTTTTTGAAGTTCTATTTCAAAACTGCCATTACTGCTACTAACAGTCTTACTAACCCGGCCAGTCTTAGCAACAAACTGTATATCAGCTACAATCCCTGATCCAGCAGGGCTATTTAATACATAGCCAGATAAAATTGCCTTGCTAGTATTTTGGGTTGGCTTTTTATCTGCACAAGAAACCAGCAACACAAAAACAATTAGAAATAAAAACCTCTTTAAACGCATAGCTAAAGCATACACGAAAAGCCCCTTATTCAGGGGCTTAACTGTTACTTTATATATTTACTATCTGTTAATAGTTCAAATTCAAACCAATAGCTGTTTTATATCTAATAATAACCAGTACATCATCAATAATTACTGGGGAAATTTTCACACTATATTTTGTATCTAAATCATTTAAATCATAGTTCCAAATAACTAGGCCAGTATCCTCTTCTATTGCTCTAACCAAGCCACTATCACTAACCGCATATAAAACACCTCTTTGAGCATCATAAACAGGTTTAACCAATGAATTCATACCAGCTTTCACATTCCAAATTAGCTTTCCTGAACTTTTACTAAGACAGGTTAGATTACCTCCAGCATTGATTGCATAACAGCTTGGTGTCACAGTTACTGCTGTTGAAGGAGTATAATCTATAGCAATATTAGAAACACTCAAATTACTTGCATTAATCTTTACGATTTGATTATAGGCACTTGCTGCTAGAATATAGCTACCATCTACTGTTAACGTATCAGCTGTTAGATTAGCAGTAAATCCAGACGTGCTAGATTTCAAATTTCCACTACTATCAAACTTATGCATTGCCGATTTGCTAGACTTAAGCCTTTCAATCGCAAAAATATTTCCACCAATTTCAACAGGAGTTGGTAACAAGCTCTTATCAACACAATCTGGTGCTGTATTAACTTCTGTTCCACCCACATCAAATATTAAGAGGCAATTATTATTACTTCCGCCACCTGCATAGACCATGCTCCCTACAACAAGCGGTGCAGTTGGCTTAAGCGTTCCATAGTCTGTACCAATCTTTTTCGACCAATTCTCGGTTCCATTTGCTAAACTAATAGCATACAAATAGCCAGTTTGGGAGTGTATATATGCAACATCATAATTCTCATCTACTGCAAGTCTATTTATAATTGGTTCTGGTATATTATGACTACTTGTCCAAATCAATCCTGATGCATCTATACTATAAACCTTACCAGTATTTAACCCACCATAAATCTTTGAGCTCACAACTGGGTCAGCTGTTGGCTTACCTGCCAGAGTTTTAACCCAAAGAGAACGATCAACAATATCCACATTTACTTGTATTTCAGCACTATTACAGCCATCAATATCACAGGCAGTAGCTTTCAACGTTACTATTCCATTATTACCTACTGTTGGATTCCAGTTATATTCATATGGACTAGTAAGCTTCGTAGCAATTATATTATTACCGTTCAAGCTATAGTCAACAGTAACAGCATCCACACTATTCACTATTACTCTTAATAATCTGCTTCCAGTTATAAGTTCATTATCAACCGGAGTATCCCAAGAGATAGTTGGTTTATTACCATCAGATGGTACTGTAACTACAATAGTTTTAGTAGCGGATGCTTTTGCACCCTTGTCATCAGTTACTATTACCTTAGTAGTATAGTTACCATTATCAGTGTAAGTATAACTCTCATTTTTAGTACTAGTTTTATCAATCTGACCATCGTTATTAAAATCCCACTCATATTTTGCTATTGTGTTATTTCCATCAGGATCACTAGCATTAGCAGTAAAATTAACGGTAAGCGGGTACGTGCCAGTTGTTGGTGTTGCAGATAAGCTAACCGTAGGTGGGTGATTGGTATTTGTGCTAGCTGTACCAATAAACGACTGTTCAATTGAATTATTTGTTTCACTATCCTCAGCAATAGCATTATCAGTATCTACTACTAATTTTAATACGCTAGTACCTACTTTCAAATTGGGCAAAGGAACTGCAATAAGACCTCTATCATCAGAAATTGTAAAATAAGCTTTTTCTGTAAAACTGGTTTCGCCTGGATCTTTCCAATAAAATGTTAATTTAAATGGGGAAACATTATTACCAATATGTCCACTTGCTCCTAGTTTTACAGTGATTACAGTGCCTTCTGGCTGAGTTGGGTTGACCCCTACTAAATCAATTACTGGTTTTAAATCAACTCCAGAACTCTTTATTATGGTTATTGATTTTGAGGTTGTTTTACCCTTTTGTACTACCGCAGAAACAGTCTTACTACTATAGCCAGATTGTGAAACGGTGATGTTATAGCTACCTATTGCAATATCATTCAAAGTTTTATCGCCAGTAAAACTATAGTTTTTAGGACCAGTAATCGTTACTTTAGCAGTATTAGGGCTTACATCTATGCTCAAATTTCCAGTTCCAACAGATATGCTACCTACAGTTATTACTATCTCATCAGATGCAGTTGCACCTTGGTCGTCAGTAACTGTTACTTTAGCAGTATAAGTTCCAGCTTTATCATAAGTAAATTTTGTAGTAGCAACGGCATTGGAGTCAGTCTTATTATCTCCATTAAAATCCCAAGCATAAGTTTCAACTTTACCGTCAGGATCAGAAGCATTGGCAGTAAAATTGACAATGAGTGGTTCAGAACCACTTGTAGGCGTCGCTGATAAGACCACAGTTGGGCTCTTATTACCAGAATTCTCACCGCCATAAAAATTTTGTATTAATACGTTATTACTTTCATCATCTTCTTCTATTACATTTCCTTCATCAACCACAAGTTTTAAAACACTCTTGCCCTTTGGCAAAGGTGGCAAAGGAACAGCTATCAAACCTCTATTATCTTCGATTGTAAAGTATGCTTTTTCAGAGAAACTAGCCTGCCCCGGCTCTTTCCAATAAAACTTAATTTTAAATGCTTTAAGATTTTTACCAACATGCCCACTAACACCTAATTTAACAGTAACCACAGTTCCTACTGCTTGAGTAGGGCTAACCCCAACCAAATCAATAACAGGGGTCAAATCTAAACCTATTTTTGCATCTAGTTTAATCTTTACATTCAATATCTGTTCTGATTTTACATCAACTTCAATAGCTTTTTCACGATAATTTTTTGCTGATGCAGTTACTATATATTTACCAGGCTTCAAATCAGCTAGCGATTTATCACCAGAAAACTCTTCACTATAATTATTGGGCCCTGTAATCTTAACATTTGCCCCATTAGGGCTAACATCTACATTCATACCGGTGCCAGGGGCAAGGCTTAATTTAACTGGTGTAAGAATACCAGGTTTCACTTCTGCATTAATTGTAGTCGTTGCATAAGAAGCCAAAATGCCTTTCAAAGTATATTTACCGACTTTTAGGTTCTCTAACTTTTTGTCCCCTACAAATTCAATTACTTTCTTACCATTTAAATCATAAACTTCTACTTTAGTAGAATTAGGGCTTACGTCAACATCTAATCCTGTAGCTTTAATTATAATTACCGCAGTAGCTACCTTTTTAGGGTCAACAACACTTCTGGCAGTAATAGTGTATTCACCAGCCTTAGTGCCAGCTTTGTACAGCCCCTTTGCGTCAATCGTTCCGCCTGTTGCTGACCATGTAACTGCATTATTCTTAGCACCTGCAATCTGCACAGAAAACTGATGATCTTCTCCAGCTAATAATTGTACTGATAAGTCAGATAGTTTAATACCTATTTCCACTTTAAGCTCGAGCATAGTCTCAACAGTTTGGTTTATATCTGTCAAGCGAACTTTTAGAGGTATTTGATATATTCCGGCTTCTACTCGAGGAGCAACTTCAAGCTTACAGCCTTTTGCTAGTTCACATTCTTGAACAGCTAAGGGTTCTACCCCATTAGAGTTTTTAACTAACAAACTAATACCATCTGGTGGGTTAACAAGCTTAACAGTTGCAGGGTAATCTTGAGTATCAATACTCAAACCTGCATCAGCAGTACCAGACTCAGTAGTAACAGAAACGGGTTTTAGCTTAATGGGTGGTTCGATATTACAGCTGGTTACAAATAATAATATTATTAATGTTAACAATAGGAAGTGCATTTTATTCTTCATAAGATAATAATAAAACATTATTGTGAGAACAAATACACATATTAAGACATATTTCTCATAAAAACAACTTGATTAAAGGGGAATGTAAAATTTTTTACTACAAGCGTCTTAATTATTGCCAATTAGTCTAGTACAAAGTCGATTAACTACTTCACTAAATTAGTTGGTTTAGCTATTTTAAACCGTAATAAACTGTCACAATGAAAGCTATTGCAAATACTATTAGCTTTGATAATAATAGCGGTTTTAGAATCCATATTCCCATTAAGATTTATGAAAAAGGCATTGACATTATAAACCCATTTGCCATTCTAGGCGTGACCGAAAAATCTACTATGAGGAACAATTTGCAGCTAGGCTCATATGGTGAAATATTAAGCAACAAGAACGATAATTAGTACTAAGCCGCAAGGGAAATCTTTCTATTCCCTAACGATCGCTCAAGATTACGAATACCCAAATCATTTTCAGGCATTACCGAAGTACATACTAGGTAAGTTGAATTTTAGATTGTTTGTATGACGAGCGATTGTGGTTTGGCTATTTTAAACTTAGCTTACTATAGCTAAATCAATTTAATCTGACAGGGTTCAAATAGTTAGAGATTGGGTTATCGCCAATTACAATCTATCCAAACTTAATCCATAGGAGATATTTTGACTCCCATTGGTCGCTCAATATGATTGTTTACGGTTGAATTTATGACAGGCAATTGTGATTTAGCTATACTTGGAGCAAGCTCTTATAAAAAAGAAAACCAAGGCTATTAGTAGCCTTGGTTTTCTTACTCAGTACTTATTAGCTATTAGTTAATAAGTAAATTCTAAATTACGGAGAAACCTGAGTTTGCTCTGTAACTGTTGTTATACTAGCTTGATTATCTGCATTAGAATTCAATACATCAGCATCAATTACATGAGTTGGACCATTGCCAGCAGTCACTTCTACAGCATATAACAAGTAGTGATCTGGTTGTAAACTGTTATATGTTGCAAATGTAACTGTAGGACTGGCTACAACAGCTGTTAAGCCAGTATCTGTCCAAGCAAATGTTGGCCATTGGCCGCCATTGCTTGCAGCTTCCATAACTCTATAATTACCAGTATAAGTCATGCCATTAAGCACAGTTAATGTTGTTTCATAATCAATATTATCAACATTAGCACTATTAGTAGATGCAGCATTCACTAAGAAGTAATACCAATAAGTATCACCAGGTTGTACTGGATCTGTCTCAGTTGCATTTGCAAATGCAGCCGGAGTCATAGCTGCTGTGGCAGTATGCTCTTTAATTGTTGAATGAGTTAAAATTCTGTTGTCTGTTCTTGGGTTTACATAAACAACTACACAATCTTCTAAATCACCAATTACACCAGTAGGGCTTGTGCCTGTAAATCCTGGGTGTCCAACATTACCAGCAGGGTTAGGGCTATAAGCAGCAGGCTCAGAGGTAGTATGTGGTGGGTTACCAGCAGCTATTTCAGTAATCTGATGCATATTATCAGGGCTATGCCATGGGTGCTGTTGATCTGGTTGTTGTGCATCCCACCAATCCCAGAATGGACCACCAGTTAGGCCGTGCTCATGTCTAGGTTGATTTAGATTTTGTGCATCCATATAAGCACAGTTAATCCAGCCATCAATTACTTGATCTTCATTACGATCAGCAGTTGGCTCAGAAGCAGTTACAGAAAGCTCGCGATCACCAAAGATAGACTCTTTATATTTGACTAAAGATTCACTACCAAAGTCTACAAATTTAGGTGTACCAGCATTCCAAGTACCACCAACAGAGTTATCGTAATCTAAACCTTCATCAAACCAATCAACTAAAGTGACTTGGCTACCATAAGGGTTAGCCCACTTCATATTTGCAGGATCGCTATCAGCACCAAAGTCTCTCACAGCATCACCAGCAGTATTGTTATAGCTTGTATATTTATCTTGAACAAGTTTATATCCAGGCTCACTATAACGGTTAACATTAGTTACTTTAAAGCCAAAGTCTACGTTGTCATCTTCTAAAACAGTAATAAAGTTGCCTGTTTTACCATTTGGATACTTGATATATTTGTCAAGTCTAAATAATGGACGAACAACATAAAGAATTACATCGTCAACGCCTGGCTCATAGTCAACAGGGTCAATATTATCTGCTTCAGCAGTTACGTCGTCTTTATATTCACCGTTAACAGCATTGTATGGATCGCTATAAGGATTAGTACATTGACCTTGACCATTGTTAATAGAACCAGTTTGTGCTGGGCGTCTACTATAGAAGTATGCACCTTCATCCCAACAGAAACCTGGTTTCTGACGAGCATATACACTAAATGTTACCTCTTTACTATCACCAGGGGCCAAGTCACCAATTACCCAAGTAAGCTGGTGTAAAACAGTATCGTAGGTATTTGAAATACCACCTTTAGCACTACCAGTTACATAGCCCAATTCTGGTTGAAGGGCATCTGTTACTGTTACATTTTTAGCAGTTTGTTGGCTATCATTTTTAACAGTAATTGTGTATGTAGCAATCCAAGGGTCGCTATATGCACCTTGTTGTGCAAGAGTATGTGAAGGACCTTTCCATGTTACTACATGGTGATCTATGCGCTTATCGATTGTTAAGAAAGCACCAACCCAACGCTTTTTAAACTTGTATGACTTAAGTGGGAAGCTATAAGATTTGTTTACACCGTACATAACATGAACGGTTAATACAGCATTTACTTCTACTTCTACAGGTAATGACTCTTGAGTAACGCTAGCTTTTGGCTTAATACCAAGTACGCCATCAGAATCATCACAGGTTAGGGCATTAATTAAAGTATCGCAATTAGTAAATTCTACTCTATTTTTATCAGCACCAGACAAGGTATAGCGCATAACGCCACCAATAGAAGCCGGGCCTTTAAGTAGATCATTTGGCTGTTTACGCCAAATACGAGTTTCGAATTCATGAATGTTTTCTTTACCTTTAACAAAAGGATTTTCTCTTTCACCTAGGTCATTACCCCAACGCTTAGAAGTACGAACTTCTTTGTTGTGGTCAAAGTGACGTAAGTGATCGATATTGTAGAACCAGACTTTAAATTCATCAAGAACCGTGTTGATTTTTGCAGTTGAAACAACTGCATCAGTTTCATTAGTTGCTTCTACAACCACTTTAACTGATGGTTCTTGCAAACGATAGTATCCAGTAATTTGCTGAGTTGAAATTGCACCTTTTAGTAGTCTACCGATATCAGCACCATAAGTAGCAAATAATGTAAATACTGCTTCACCATTTTTGTCAGAGATTACAGTATTGCCAATAGCTGCTGTAGTAACAGTAGCTGGTTTAGTTTGGTTAACTGCACAACCTCTTAAAACGGCAACGTCATTAGCACCCAAACCTGTTAGGTGTACATTTACAGTTGCACCAGCAACAGGGTCGCCATCTTTATCAGCAACTTTTACTTTAAAGCAAACACTCTCTTCAGTTTGAGCAGCTAAAAGTAAAACATCTTTAGCAGTGCTTTTTTCTTTTTGAGTTGCAAATGCGGTATCCCATTCGTCCCAAAAACCTGTTTTTGAATCTATAGAAATAGATGCAACTGGGTTTGGTTTAGGAACAGCAGCTAAGGTAATAGAAGTACTAACTGTTTTACCAGCTTCTACGTTAGCAGTTTTACTAGCCGAGATAAAGCCAGCTTTTTCAGCGGCAACTGTATAAGTGCCTGGTGCTAAATCAGGAATTGATTTATTACCTTTAAAAGCCATGCTAAACCCATTTGGGCCAGTAACTGAAACCAAAGCATCAGATGGGCTTACATTAATACCTAATGTACCCACTTTTGGTGCTTCAACTTTTTTCTCTAAGGTAAGAGTAGCTGTTGCTGTCTCACCAGCTTTGACTGTAGCGGTTGCTGTGCCATCTTTGTAGCCAGCTAAAGAACCACTAATTGTATAGTCGCCTGGGGCCAAATCTTTAATTGTGTCACTGCCAGTATGTGTATCAGCTGAACCACTAAGGGTCCAAACAACACCTGCTGGACTTACAGTAACTGCCAAATCACCCGTTGTTGCCTTTGCAGGGCCAGGGCAGGCAGTCAGAGTGAGGGTAATTGCCATTAGCAATATCCCTAACCAAAGAAACCTACTTCGCTTCATATATTCCTCCTATGTAGGTTGTACGTGAGGAGAGTTGCCGAGTTTCCTCCCCCACTACAATTTCATACAGCGCAGAGCTGTACCCACCTAAGAATCATACGAGTTAGAAAGAAACATGTCAAGACAAATGTATGCTTTATTAAATAAAAATGAGATAAAAAGGCCAATGTAGCAAAACAACTAGTTAAAATAGTAAATATTTCACACTGGATTATGAAAATTGCACAGTAAATGTATAAAATTTCTCATGTTTATAATAATTCTTATAGCCAACCGTTGAAAACATTAAATTTGTATTAAGTTTTGGTTTTTTGTTTTTTTTCAGCCCTTAGAGCAAGTATTTTTTTAGCAGTGACGACTCGAGCATTCATGGCGATAGCAAATACAGCTACGGCGGTAAGCAACAAAGCCCCACTTAAAATAACAAAGTCTTTAAGAATAGGACTACGGCTATAAAGCCACCAAGGTTCAAAAATAAGCCTCAAAAGCAAACCACTATTCAAAAGATAAAAGCTAATAGCTTCTAGCCTTTCTTGTCGCAGCTGTTTGGGGCGGGGCATCATCCAATAGGCAACCCCCATAACCATAGATAAAAAAAAGCCCAAAATACCAGCATGGATATGGCTAGTTTTAAAATATGGAATTAAATTTGGATATAAATAAAATAAAAAACCAAATAAAGCTGTCAAAATAAGATACAAAAGACTAAAACGTATTAATAAAGCTTCGTAGCGACTCATAGCTAAGTATTTAAGCACAGCCTAGGCAATAACTATGGCTCTAAGCTAACCTTGCTAGTATTAATTATGAAATTTAGATATCTAAGCATTTTATTAGTTACAACTTTACTATCAGCATGCTCCAGTAATTTATGGCAAGCGGCTTTTATAAATAACAGTCTTTTGCAAAAAAACAGCCAAGCCAAAGAACATGCCCTTATTAATATTCCCTTAAAAGGTGAGCTAGCTCAAAGAAATTCTGAAATTTCTGGCATGGCTTGGTATAAAGACTATTTAATACTGTTGCCCCAATACCCAAACTTTGCTTCTAGGGGTAGTTTTTTGTATGCCATTGCCAAAAAAGACATAGAAAATTATCTCAACGGCAACACTACTGGGCTAGAAACAATTAAAATCCCATTTAAGGCTGGTAAACTTGCCAACAAAATTGACGGCTATGAAGGCTACGAGGCTATTGCTTTTAGCAAAAACGAAATTTATTTGACAATAGAAGCAAATACTCAAAATGGTATGCGCTCATATTTAGTAAAAGGCAGTGTTGCCGACGATTTATCAGAAATAGTCATAAGCGAACAAACAACCGAGATTATTCCGCCAGTAAACCTAAGAAATCAATCTGACGAAGCTATATTAATAGTAAACGATAAAATACTAACTATATTTGAAGCTAATGGGGAAAATGTGAATACTCAGCCAACTGCTCATGTCTTTAATTTAGATTTACAAAAAGAAGCAAAAATAAGCTTCCCAAGAATTGAATACAGAGTTACCGATAGTACCGCAATTGATGAAAATAATAAATTTTGGGTTATCAACTATTTTTACCCTGGCGACCAAGACTTATATAGTGACAATGATTTGATTGCTGCCAAATTTGGGCAAGGTACTAGCCACAGCCAAAATGAACAGGTTGAGCGATTAGTGGAATTAGAATATATTGATAACAAAATACAAATGACTAATACTGCTCCAATTCAGTTAGAACTAGATGATGACGTTGCTAGAAACTGGGAAGCTATTGTTCGCTTTGGAGACAAAGGTTTTTTGATAGCAACCGACAAATACCCTGAGACTATTTTAGGTTTTGTAGCAACACCATAAGATTTTAGAATTTTCTAAAAACTAATTTGACTTGCTTTAGCTTTAACAGAGTTTGTAGAAAAGCCCAATTTTTGTATCAATTATTATTTCTGGTGTAATAAAAAAACCTTGGGCTCGAGCATTGGTGATGGGGAATAAGTATTATCAATTTACGTTAGCGACGACGTTTGGGCACCCACACGATGTATTGTGTGGTGCTTGGATATTGATTTTATATTTGGTTTTCGCCAATACTTGGATTTTAATTTACTTTGGTTTGGTCAATTAAGTTTAATATAACCAAAACACAGCTTTACGCGTGCCTACATATTATTCTGGAAAGTCTGTTAAATTAGTAGACTGTTTGAACATGCTGGAGACAAGATGGCAAAAGACAACTTAACTAAAGCAAAAAAAAGAATTGCTGTTGGCGATATAATTGCAGGAATTAGCGTTGCTCTAATTGCCATTCCTCAGGCATTGGCCTACGCCGAGTTAGCTGGAATGCCGGCTCACACTGGGCTAAATGCGGTTGCCTTTGCTGCTTTGGCAGCGGCTTTTTTTGCATCTTCACCTTATATACAGGCTGGACCAGTTGCCACTACTTCATTATTGACCTTTGGAGTGCTGAGCCAGATAGCTAGCCCAGACTATGTTGCTGCAGCTGGCCTATTGGCAATAATAGTAGGGATTGTCCGCATTGCCATAGGTTTTTTTAAATTTGGGCAAATTGCCTATTTGTTATCACAACCTGTAATAACTGGTTTTATTTCAGCTGCAGGGATTTTGATAACTGCTTCACAAATACCTACAGTTTTTGGAGTTAATGTAGCTGGTGGTATTTTATTTAAGACCTTCTATAGTTTAACTAGCCCTCAGCTATGGCAAATTAGTTCTATTGCACTCGCCCTTGCAACTATTGCTATAGTGCAATTAGGAAAGCGGATTCATCCACTTTTCCCGAGTGTTTTAATAGCGGTTATAGTGGGCTTAATCATTTCAAAATTCTTTGGCTATTCGGGTAAAACCATAGGTGATATAAGCATGCAAATGCCTAGTATTAACCTAGACTTTCCTTTTCAGTACTTAAAGAAACTACTTATTGGTGGTGGGATAATAGCAATAGTTGGCTTCTCAGAAGCGGCTTCTATAGCTAGAACCTATGCCACATTAGAACGAAGCCACTGGGATCCAAACCAAGAATTTGTTGCTCAGGGCGCTGCTAATATTGCTTCGGGGTTGTTTGGTGGCTTTCCTGTGGGAGCATCGTTTTCTCGGAGTTCGGTAAATTATAGTGCTGGAGCCAAAACTCGTTGGAGTGGGCTGATTACTGGTATAACAGTGCTAGCAATTTTGCCATTTATTGGTATTTTTTCGGCCTTGCCAAAAGCCGTTTTAGCAGGAATTATAATTGCCTCAGTAATTAGCTTAGTTAGAGTGTCTGATTTAATTAAGCTATATAAATACAGTAGGCATCAGGGCAGTATTGCTCTAATTACTTTTATACTGACATTAGCTTTGGCACCTGAAATAGAACTAGCGGTATTAGCTGGGATTAGTTTGTCTATATTGCAACACTTAAGACGAGAAAGCACCCTTATATATAAATCTTGGCAAGATAGTGAGGGCTTACATATTGAGCCACATGGGGTTATGTGGTTTGGTTCTGCGGCGGTTATGGAAGAA
>Ga0256832_1000651_pt1 | contig 22779 bp, 24 predicted proteins | sample 134614metaG_FD_190534 | JGI IMG/M metagenome (GOLD analysis project Ga0256832, IMG submission 190534) | Hydrothermal vent microbial communities from Lau Basin, Pacific Ocean - 134-614 | ecosystem: Environmental > Aquatic > Marine > Hydrothermal vents | place: Pacific Ocean: Lau Basin | collected... | reverse complement strand
TGGGAGAGGCTGTTATAAATGCTATCAATAACGGTATAGAATCTTTAATTTCAATATTGCCAGAAGAACAACAAAATGACGTGAAAGACGCTATAAAAGATTTCACTAAAGACCTCTGCGAACCTGACCCTTCTGCCTGTCTTTGTGACGGTATTGAATGTACGCCTTTGACACTGAATACTGCACAAGAAATAAAGATTAAGCCAGACAGAGTAGACTTACTTTCAAAATACATAAAGGGGGATGAATGATGAAGAAAAAAATAGCATTAACATCGTTATATACACTTGCATTTGCAACATTGAGTTTTGGAGAGATATATGAATATCCATATTTATATAAAGATCCAAGAGTTTTAGGAATGGGTGGAGCCAATATTGCAGTTGGTGGCTCATCTACAGCAGTATTTTATAATCCTGCAGGTTTATCAAACCTGAATCCTTCTGCAGGTTTTGAGGTAGACTTGTTAGGTCTGAATATATCAACAAATCAAAACTCTATTGATTTCATTTCTGATTTAATGGACGCCTTTGATACAGGAGACCTAAACCATGATGGTGATGATGGTGATGACCAGTTAAGAGCGGTTAATGATGTATTGAAAAAATATAGAGGGAAAAATTTACATTTTGATGCCTCAGACTATTCTGCAGTAGCAAGAAAATTCTCAAAATTTTCTTTTTCAATTGGATTTTTAGCAGGAATTTCAATGAATGGAAAAACCCATCAAGGTTTTGGATCAGAAGGAATATTAGAACTTGATTATAATTCTACAGCAGGTGTAATTGCAGGGATTAGTTATGACTTTTTAGATGGTGATCTAAGTGTTGGTATAGATGGAAAATACTTTTATAGAAACACACTGTATCATAACTTTTCTTCAAGAGAACTTGTGGAACATCAGGACGATTTAGACACATATATAACAGATGATCTTGCAAAAGATGGAACAGCCGCTTCTTTTGATTTTGGAGCTATATACAGACTTGAACATTTATCTTTACCTTTAGTTTCTATTTTAAAACCTTCGGTAGGTTTTTCTTTACAAAATATTGGAGATTTAGATTTTCAGGATGCAGGAAAGATTCCAATGACTGCCAACGTTGGTTTTTCAATAAATCCTAAATTACCTTTCATTCATAACTTTTTACTTGCTGCTGATTACATAGATATAACAGAACAGTTTAATGACAGTTCCAAGATGAAACGAATCAGATTTGGTGGGGAAGCTCAAATTTACGATGGAAGATTTGCAAATCTAACGCTGAGAGCTGGTTTATATGAAGGATATGCTACAGCAGGTTTAGATATTAGACTAGGATTATTCAGAATAGCTCTTTCCACTTATGGAGAGGAAGTTGGGGCTTCATCTGGACAGGATGAAGATAGAAGATATGTTTTATCAGCATTTTTAACATGGTAAGATAAGAGGGAGGGAATCTCCTCCCTTTTTTATTTTTTATTTTAAAATCTTTTTCTTCTTTTTTATTTCCCAATAAACATTGTCAAAAATTTCAGATAATCTATCTGAATAACTTTCAGCCAAATCATCAATATAATTACTCGGTGAAATGATATCCCACAAGTAAGGATTATTTCCTACAACAGCAGTTCCATCTCCTATGTCATAAACGGCAATATTGATAATCGAAAGAACTGCAACAGATGGAGCTGCCAATAGTTTATCTAAAAGTTCTGGATTTAAAATTTGAATTAAATAAATATTTTTTTCTTTCCTTATTTCTGTAAGTTGTAATTTATTCTTTTGAGCTTCTATCTTTAACTGATTTATATACTCTTCAGGCTTTATTTTCGGGTATGCTTTTTCTATGAGAACTGCACTTCTAACTGTGTTTATAGCACTTTGATATGTAAATAGATAAACAAATACAAGTGTCATTATTATGGCTAAAGCAGTAATAATGATGAAAGGATAATTCCTTTTCATTGTGTACTTTCCTTATTAGACTGGGTATTTTCTTGTATCTTTCTTTTTTCTTTTTCCTTTTCCTCGTTATAACTTGCTTTTATTGACAATGCCCATAATAAACCAACAGTAATAACCATAAATGTAAAAAATATTATTCCTGCAAGTTCAAGCCAGGTACTTTCTGTTTCCATAGGTTCCTCCTCTAAAAAACTAAGAATTTATACCGATAATAGAAGTTAATTATATATCAAATCCATAAGTGAGGGTATGCCAATGTTGATTGAATTCAAAACAGACAAAAGTTTACAGGAAGTATTAGAAAATTTTGAAAAAATTGCTGAAGAACAAAATTTTAGCACGTTAGGTGAGTTTAAAATGCACGAGATTCTAAAAGAAAAAGGAAATTATATAGAAAATAAGTTCTACATTATTGAGTTATGCAACCCTAAATATGCTCAACAGATGTTGACTTTAAATCCTTCAATTTCCCCGTATTTACCGTGCAGAGTATCTGTTTATACAAAAGAAGACGGAACTTTCATCTCTACAATATTGCCTACTAAAATTATGGAAAGCATAGGCTCAGATAATGGAAAAGAAATTGCAGAAGAGATGGAAACGCTCATTTTAGAAATGATGAAAAAAGCCCTTAACTAAATCATGACAGGATACATATTCCTGATTCTGAATTAAATCGTATAATATTAGTCAAAAAATCAAGAGGAAATTTTTGACTAAATATATTTTGGAACTTAAATCCAGAGTAATAAAATCTATCAGAGATTATTTTTACAAAACAGACGCAATTGAAGTTTTTACAAATATATTGAACGATTATCCAAACCTTGATAGTAATATGTATCCTGTAGAGCTTGAAGTCTTCAACGAAAAAAATGAAAAACTGAAAAAATATCTTCATACATCTCCAGAAATTGAAATGAAGAAAATCCTTTCGGAAATAAGATCAGACATTTTTCAAATAACAAAAGTTTTCAGAAATTATGAAGGTTCTCCAAAACACAGTATAGAATTTACTATGCTTGAATGGTATCGTGTAAATTACGATTTACAGGATTTGATGGACGATACTCAAAATATCTTTATAGAATCAGCAAATGCTATTTATAAAAAACCAGTTATTAATTATCAAGGTAAAGTTTATGATTTAAGAAAATCAGAAAAAATAAGAGTAGATGAAGCATTTTGTAAATTTACGGGAATTTATCCAGACAGCGTTGAAAAAATGAACGATTTTATTAAAAAAAATGAAAAACATTTTGAATATTCCGATGACTGGGAAGATCTATTTTTTAGAATTTATGCTTTTTATGTGGAGCCAAATTTAGGAAGAGAAAAATTAACATTTATTTATGACTATCCTCCAGAGCTTTCTGCAATGGCAAAAGTTGTAGATGGAAAAGGTAAAAGATTTGAAGCTTATATAAATGGAATAGAACTGGTTAATGGATACTGGGAGTTAAATAATGGAGAAGAACTTGAAAAAAGATTGAATAAAGATATAAAAAACAAAGAAATAGAAACAGGAAAAAAATATGAGATAGACAGAGAATTCTTAAAATCTATTCAAAATCTCCCAGAATGTAGCGGTGCATCTCTAGGAATAGATAGATGGTTAATGATTTTATTCAATCAATCAAGCATTCACTCTCTTTAAAGAAAATTATTATTTCATTATAATTGAGATTGAAATTTGTTATCATAATAAACAAAATAGAGGGACTGATGGGACAACTAAAATTATTTTTAAAAATATTTAAAGGATCAATTCGCGATCTTTTGCCAATAATTGTAGTAATTTCTTTTTTTCAATTGGTTATCATTCAACAAATTCCAGACAACTTAATTTCAATTTTAGTTGGGCTTTCTATTGTGGCTTTTGGATTGGCAATATTTATTCAAGGTTTAGAAGTAGGAATTTTTCCCCTTGGGGAAAATTTAGCTTATGAATTTGCCAAAAAAGGTTCTTTATTCTGGCTTTTGCTTTTTGCCTTTTTAATAGGATTTTCTACAACTGTTGCAGAACCTGCTTTAATAGCCATTGCAGATAAGGCTGCTGCCATAAGTTCTGGAAAAATAGATGCTTTCTGGCTTAGAATTACAGTTGCTTTTTCAGTAGGTTTTGCCATTGCCCTTGGGGTTCTTAGAATAATTTTAGGGCATCCTATTCACTGGTATATTATTGCAGGATATATAATTGTGGTTTCGATAACCTTTTTTGCACCGCCCGAAATAGTTGGACTTGCTTATGATTCAGGTGGAGTAACAACTTCAACTGTTACAGTCCCTCTTGTTACTGCCCTTGGAGTTGGTCTTGCTTCAAGTATTAAAGGCAGAAATCCTATGATTGATGGATTTGGATTAATTGCTTTTGCCTCTCTTACTCCGATGATTTTTGTTCAGGCTTATGGAATTTTGGTTTATTCTTTAGCTTCTGGAGATGGCTCTGTTGCTACCGCTGCTTCAAATTTACCTATTCCTGAAGTTAATTATTCGGAAATAGAGCCAGAAAGACACTGGCTTATGGAAGCTATTATTGATTTACTTTCTGTTATAAAAGATGTAATTCCTATTTTCTCTGTAATTTTTTTATTTCAATTTTTGGTAATAAAACAAAAAATTCCTCATTTAAAAATGATTATATTTGGAATAATTCTTGTAATTTTAGGCTTATACGCTTTTCTTGTCGGACTTGAAGAAGGTTTATTCCCAATTGGTGAAACAATGGCTTTACAATTAACACAAATGAATAACGTATGGCTCATTTACCTTTTTGGATTTTTGATTGGATTTTCTACTACTATGGCAGAGCCAGCTCTGATTGCCGTAGCCCTAAAAGCAAAAGAAGTTTCTGCTGGAAAAATAAATGATTTTATACTGAGGGTATTTGTTGCCATTGGAGTTGCAATTGGTATCGCTCTCGGATGTTATAGGATAGTTGTAGGCGATTCCATTCATTATTACATAATAGTTGGTTACATTATTGTTATTATTATGACTTATTTTGCTCCAAGATATATTATTCCAATAGCCTATGATTCAGGAGGGGTTACTACTTCAACTGTTACAGTTCCTTTAGTAGCGGCTCTTGGGCTTGGATTGGCTACAAACATCCCAGGGAGAAATCCATTAATTGATGGATTTGGACTTATTGCTTTTGCATCTTTATTCCCGATGATAACTGTCATGGGTTATGGAATTTTATCTGAATTTTTGGCCAAAAAGAGAAAAGAGGAGGAGTTATCATGAGATTTGCAGGATTAGTTGCAATTATTTCTGAAGAATTAGAAGAAAAAGCTATAGAAATTGCAAAAAATGCAGGGGCAGGTGGAGTAACAATTTTAAATGGACGAGGATTAGGATTGGAAGAAAAGAAAACTTTTTTAGGTTTAACCCTTGAAGGTAAAGAAACTATTTTAATTTTTGTATTAGAAAGAAAATTGTCTTTAAAAGTGTTAAAAGCTTTACACAAAGAATTAGATCTGGATAAAGAAGATAGGGGATTAGCATTTACTGTTCCAATAGAACATATCGCAGGAATTAATAAAAAAGAAGTAAAACTTTTTGAAGAAGAAATAAAAGAAGAAATTTAATGGAGGAATCAAGATGTTAGTAAAAGATTTAATGACCAGAGAAGTAATCTTAATTGAAGCGACTGCTTCGTTAAAAGAGGCTTTGAAACTAATGGAAAATAAAGAACTAAAAGCATTAGTAGTAAACAAACAAAATCCTCACGACGCTTACGGCATAATAACTTACACAGATATTATAAAAGCTATTTATGCCGAAGAAGGAGATATAGATCTATTAAATGTATATGATATTTATAAAAAACCAGCTATAACTGTTTCTAAAGAGTTAGACGTTAAACATGCTGCAAAACTGATGATAAATATGGGAATAAAAAGACTTCTAGTTACTGATAACAATGAAATTGAAGGTATAATATCTATGCATGATATAATCCAGGATATAATTCAAAATATAGAAAAATAAATAAAATGTTAAAAAGAGAATGGGATCCTTTTGCAGATTCAAAAATAGGAAAATTAAAAAAGTATTATAGAAGTATAAAAATACAGCTTTATAATATTCTTGAAAACGAAAATAGCCCTTACAAGCAAATTTATGATATTTTTGCCCTCTTTGTTGTAATAACATCATCTATCGGAATAATAATTGAGTATGTTCCAGGTTTAAAACCAAAATTGCCTCCAGATCTAAATTCTTTCATTGACCAATATGAATATATTGCTTTGTGGTTTTTCGTAATTGAATATATTACAAGATGGTGGGTTATTTCTAATTTTTTCGATGATTTTAGAAAATCCTTAGAAACAATTGAAGAAACAAACAGATATAAACTTTATATAAAATCATTTATTGCAGCCTTAAAACCAAAACTACATTGGATGATTTCACCTTATGCCCTAATTGACTTACTCGCTATTCTTCCAATTATCAGACCACTTAGGGCATTTAGAATTATACGATTACTGAGATTACTAAAGATTATAAGATATGGCGGTGCTTTAAGAAGTTTATTTGTTGCTTTAAAAGAACAAAGTTTTCTTTTTGCGTTTATTTTTACATCAATATTTGCATGGATAGTGATATTTTCACTGATTGTTTACATATTTGAATACAATGCAGGAAACACGGAACAGTTCAAATCAATGTGGCACGCAATATACTGGGGTATTGTTACAATATCAACAGTAGGTTTTGGAGACATTGCTCCAAAATCTGATGAAGCAAGATTAGCAACATCTATAATGATAGGTGGAGGAATTATTTTAGTTTCCTCTTTAACAGGTACCTTCTCTGCTGCTCTGGTTAGCAGACTAATGACATTAAAACAAGGTGGGTTAAAAATGCCAGATTTAGAAAATCATATTGTAATCTGTGGATGGAATGAAACATCAGAAGAAGTTTTAGAACAAATAATGGCTCATGGGATCGACAAAGAAAAAGGAGTTGTTTTAGTTACTACATGGGATAAAGAATTGCTTGATATTGAGCTATCTGATTTTATTCTCTACAAAAAAGGTGAGTTTATTCATGAAAGCGTTCTTATGGATGTTGGAATTGATAAAGCATCTGATGTTTTAATAGTTGGAGAAAGGGAAGAAGGACTTACCGAAAGAAATATAGACGCAAGAACTGCCCTCGCAGCAATGCTCATAAGAAATCTAAACCCACAGGCGAATCTTTATGTGGAAGTTCTATTAGATGAGGATGCAAGCATTTTTCAAAAAAGATTAAAAATCAGAGAAGTTCTTATCCATGGACAATTAATGGGTAGATTGATGTTTAACAGTCTTCTCAATCCTGGATTAACAAATCTTGTAAACACTTTTATAGGAGAAGAGCACGGAATCAAGAAAATCAAAGTTGCAAAATTAGGCAAATTCACAAATTTTGGAGAATTACTCAGATTTGCGAGGAAAAAAGATTATCTCCCTATCGCAATAGAAAGAAGAAAAAAAGTTATTATGAATCCAAAAGATACATTTATTTTAGAAAAAGACGATTTTGTTTTCCTTTTACCAGTAGGTGAGGATTATTGAAAAACATTTTAATAACAACAAACAGATATAAGGAGTTTGAAAAACATTTAAGTAAGCAAAATTATAGGATCATTCCTTTTCCAACAATAAAAACCGTTCCTTTAGAATTTGAAATAGATTCTATTCAAGATTATGACTTTATTCTTTTCACAAGTGTAAATGCTGTTAAATTCTTCTTTGATAAAGTAGAGTCCCAAAAAATAAAAGATAAAAAAATTATTGCCGTTGGTGAAAAAACTGCTGAGAAACTGAAAGAGATAGGATTCAATAATATACTGATTCCAGAAGAATTTAGAGCAGAAGGAGTAGTAAAACTCATTGAAAAAAGATGGAAAGAGTTTGAAAACAAATCAATATTAGTTCCCCGTGCCAAAAAAGGCAGAGAACTGTTATCCGAGCATTTTAAAAATAAAAATATAAAAATCGAAATTTTACCTATTTATGAAACTGTAGGGAATATTCCAGAAAATAAAGAAAAAGTAGAAAAAATGCTGCAAAATCAAGAAATTGATACAGTAGTTTTCACAAGCCCTTCAACATTTGAAAATTTTTTAGAAATCTTTGAAAATGAAAAAGGAAAAAAATATCTTTCCCATCCGAAAATTGCAGTTATCGGTGTAACAACTAAAAAGGCTATTGAAAATGAAGGTTTAAAAGTTGATATAATTCCAGATAAATATACATTTCAAAATTTGTCCAAATTTTTGTAAGAAAAAAATTGGGGCTATAAGCCCCTTTTTTTATCTTCTACTTTCTTCTTTTACCACATCCACTAAATATTTAACATTTTCTACACTCATATCTGGCATTAAACCGTGTCCCAAATTAAAAATATGACCAGTATCTTTTCCCCATTTATTTAAAATAGAAATTGCTTTTTTTCTGATAACTTCTTTTTCAGCATAAAGAACGATTGGGTCAAGGTTTCCTTGTGCAGCAGATCTTCCATTTAGTTTTTCTTTAACCACAGACAGATCAATCATCCAGTCAACGCTGTAAACATCAGCTCCTGATGTGATCATATCATCAAAAAATCCAGCAACACCTTTTGTGAAATGTATAATTGGCTGATAATCTCTTTTTACATTCTTAATGATTTTTTTGATAGACGGAAGGGAAAATTCCCTGTAATCATCAGGAGACAAATATCCTCCCCAGCTATCAAATATCTGAACTGCGTCTGCTCCAGATTCTATCTGAAAGTTTAGATAATCAATCAAAGAGTCGGCTAATTTATCTAATAACTCTTTAAAAGCGTCCGGGTGATTATACATAAAGGCTTTCGCTTTTTTGAAATCTTTTGATGTCCTACCTTCTATCATATAGGCAGCAAGTGTAAAAGGTGCACCACAAAAACCAATGGTTGGCACTTCTCTATGTAAAGTTTGATTTACACCTTTTATAATTTCTCCGACATAATAAACATCTTGCGTATTAAGAGGTTTTAGTTTCTGAATATCATCCGGTGTTCTAATTGGATTTAAAAATACAGGACCTTCTCCTTCTCTGAACTCAAAATTCATTCCCATAGATTCTAATGGGGTAAGGATGTCAGAAAAAATAATTGATGCATCAACTCCTAAGAGTTTTCTCGGCAAAACAGAAGCCTTTACTGCTAAATCAACATTTTTATAAAAATTTATGAAGTTTCCAGCAATTTTTCTTAGTTCTCTATATTCTGGCATATATCTACCTGCCTGCCTCATAAGCCAGATAGGAGTCCTTTCTATAGGCTCACGGTGGCAAGCTCTTAAAAAAAGGTCGTTTTTTGGTTTTTCCATTTAAAAGTTTCTCCCATATTTTTATTTTGTAGCTAATTGGTTCTTACTGAATAATTTACTTTTTAATTTTTTACCCATTTTAAAGTGAACAACTCTTCTTTCAGGAACAACAATTCTTTCACCTGTTTTTGGATTTCGTGCTTCTCTTCCTCTTCTTACTTTAGTTTTAAATGAACCTAAACCTCTAATTTCAATGGTTTCATCATTTGCAAGTGCTTCAATCATAGCTTCAAAAGTTCCGTCTAAAATTTCGTCCAAATCCTCATTCCTGAATTCAGGAAATTCTTTTACAAGGTACTCTAAAAGTTCTGATTTTTTCATTTTGTCTCCTCTATATCAGATATTTTTATATTCATTTTTTGTAATTGTTCAAAACATCTATCACACACAGGCTGTCCGTTTTTTCCAACAGATATATCGTAAATCCAACATCTCGGACATTTTTCACCTTCTGCGTGTGATACACCAACTACTAGATCCTCTATTTCCTCACTTTTAAGAACTACATCTAATGAAGCAGTATCTACCTCATCAACTATTTCGACCTGACTGACAGTAAAGAAAAATTTAATCCAGTCTATTCTACTTTCCACTAAATTTCTATACTCAGGGGGCAGTTTTAAAACAACTTTTGCTTCATATGGATGTCTGATGATATCTTTTTTTCTTGCTTCTTCTAAGGCTTTCAAAATTTCATTTCTAATTTTTAGCAACTTTTTATAGGTTTCTTCTAACTCTTTGTTTATATAGTCTACATCTGAAACAGGCATTTCTTCAAGATGTATGCTTTCTTTAACATCAGGATTTATTTTTCTCACATATTCCCAAATCTCCTCAGTTGTAAAAGAAAGTATAGGAGCAAGAATTTTTGTTAAAGAAATCAAAAGTTCATAAAGAACTGTTTGTGCAGAACGTCTTTCCAACGAATCAGGAGCATAAACATACAGTCTATCTTTAAGTATATCCAAGTATATAGCAGATAAATCAACAATCATAAAAGCCTTTATTGTGTGATAAATTCTGTGGAATCTGTGATCGTTATAAGCATTGTGTGAACTTTCTATTATATGTTGGAGCTTTGACAACATCCATTTATCTATTTCTAAAAGATTATTATATTCGACTTTATCTTTTTCAGGGTTAAAGTCATAAAGATTTCCAAGGAAATATCTAAATGTATTTCTGATTTTTCTGTAATCATCTGCTATTGCTTTTAAAAGATTCATTCCAATTTTTATATCGATTGTGTAATCTTCTGAGACAACCCATAATCTTAAAATGTCAGCACCGTACTGTTTAATAACTTTATCTGGAGGAATTACATTTCCAGCAGATTTTGACATCTTTCTTCCTTTTTCATCAAGAGTAAAACCATGTGTAAGAACACTATTATAAGGTGCTCTTCCATAAGAAGCTACACTTTCCAATAATGAAGACTGGAACCAACCTCTATGCTGATCAGAACCTTCAAGGTACATATCAGCAGGCCATCTCAGTTCTTTCCAGAATCCTGTTTTTAAAACAGAAGCATGAGATACACCGGAATCAAACCATACATCTAAAATATCTTCTTCTTTTTTAAAGTCTGTTCCTCCACATTGAGGACATTTATATCCTTCAGGCAATAAGTCTTTCGGTTCTTTTTCAAACCATATATCAGCACCGTACTCGTTATTTTCAACTAAATTTGCAACATGGCTAAAGACCTGTTCATCATCTATTATTTTTCCACATGAATTACAGTAAAACACTGCAATAGGAACTCCCCAACTTCTCTGTCTGGATATACACCAGTCAGGTCTGTTCTCAACCATTGATTTTATTCGGTTTTCACCCCATTCAGGGATCCATTGAACACGCTCTATCTCTTTAACTGCTTCACCTCTTAATGTGTTTCCATTCTTTAGTATTGCATCCATAGAAATAAACCATTGAGGCGTTGCTCTAAAGATGACAGGATTCTTACATCTCCAGCAATGAGGGTATGAATGTTTTACAACTTCATAGTGAAGTAAAGCTCCATTTTCTTTTAACTTTTCAATAATAACTTCATTTGCATCAAAAACTCTTAAGCCTCTGAGCCATTCAGGAACTTCATCTGTAAATCTTCCAGCATCATCAACAGGTGCAAATGCTTCTACACCGTACCTTTGACCGATGATATAGTCTTCCTGACCGTGTCCAGGTGCCATGTGAACAAGACCTGTTCCTGTTCCAAGCTCAACAAACTCTGAAAGGTATATTTTTGAAATTCTGTCTATGAAAGGATGATAGTATTCTAAAAATTCTAACTCTCTACCTTTTACTTCTTTTAAAATATTTCCATCGGTTTCTGTTCTTTCTTTAAAATCTTCCAAAAGCTCTTTTGCTACTATTAATACACCTTTTTCTCCTGCATCTAAAAAAACATAATCAAATTCAGGATTCACCATTATTCCAAGGTTTGCAGGAAGAGTCCATGGAGTTGTTGTCCATATAACAGCATAAACATCTTTCTGGATATCAAAGGGATTTTCTACTAACTTAAATTTTACATATACAGATGGATCCTTTTTATCTGCATATTCAACTTCAGCTTCGGCTTCAGCAGTTTTATCATAAATACACCAGTAAACTGGTTTTTTGCCTCTGTATGCAACACCTTCTTTAAATATTTTTCCTAACTCTCTTATTTCCTGAGCCTGATAGGAAGGTCTCATTGTAAGATATGGTTTTTCCCAGTTCCCAATAATTCCTAATCTTTTAAATTCTTCTTTTTGAATATCTACAAACCTTGCAGCATAATCTCTACAAAGCTTTCTGAATTCAGATTTTGATAATTCTTCCTTTTTTATCTTTTTTTTCTTTAACTCCTTTTCTACCTGTTGTTCAATAGGTAATCCGTGGCAATCCCAACCTGGAACAAAAGGAGCATCTTTCCCTTGCATAGATTCGTATTTGACAAGTATATCTTTCAAAATTTTGTTTAATGCGTGTCCTATATGAATATGACCATTTGCATAAGGAGGCCCATCATGAAGTATATACTTTGGAGAATTTTTTCTTTCATCTCTTAATTTATCGTAAATTTTAAGTTCTTCCCATTTTGCAAGAATATTAGGTTCTTTGTTTGGTAGATTTCCTTTCATCGGAAATTCTGTTTTAGGCAGATTTAGAGTATCTTTCCAGTCCAAGTTTTTCCTCCTGACGTTCAGTTGTATAAATTATTGACATATTATTATATGATAAAACTCTATGATGTATTCTCTTAATTTAATTAAATTTCGGCAAGTTCCATTTGTAAAGAATCGCTAAAATTCTAACCATTAACACGATTAGACTGCATATCACAGCAGCCGTGTTTAAAGAATTTGTTGATAAGATCGTTATATAAAAACTTATACTTCCTATAATTGCACAACTTGCATAAAAATCATCTCTTAAAACAGAAGGAACTTTTCCTAATAAAATATCACTGATAACACCACCGCCAATTCCTGTCAGAGTAGCCAAAAGAATAATTCCGAAAAAAGAAACATCTGCATTATATGCAATAATAGCCCCTGTTGTAGTAAAAGCAGCAAGTCCTATGGCATCAGGAATCAGGATAAAAAATCTGTTTGAAATATCTTTCTTAAAGATTTTATAAATGACAATTGCTAACCATACACCGATGAGTGCAACGGACATATCAACAACAGATTTTAAAGCTGTTGGAATATGATTTACTAACAAATCTCTTGTTATTCCACCACCTAACGCAGTCATTGTTCCTAAAACTGTTATTCCGAAAAGATCAAGTCCTTCTCTGATAGCTTTCAGAGAACCAACTACTGCAAAAGCTAATAAACCGACTATATTCATTATTAAAAATGCTTCGTTTGTCACTTTAGCCTCTTTTACACAGTTCTAATTTTCCATTTAGTTCAATCTCAAAATTTTCATTTATTTTGATTTTGAATCCAATAAATTTTACACCTTCTTTTAATGCTTTCTTAAATGTTTCTCCGAATTTTTTGTCAAGTTTGTCGTACGTTTGAAAACATTCGCAATCTCTTAATGCCATTATTAGTATGACTGCTTCATACCCTTTTTTCTTTGCCTCAATTAGTTCTTCTAAATGTCTCCTTCCTCTTTCTGTCGGAGCATCAGGAAATAAGCATTTATTATCTATTAAAAGATTGCTGCCTTTCAGTTCCACAAACATTCTGTTGTCAACGAAAAAATCTAATCTGCTATTCCCAAATTTAACTTCTGATTTTAAAGATTGTGGTATGAATCCAAGTATTCCTTGTTTGATAGCCTGTGCTGCGATTTTTGAGTGAAAAGATGTATTTAATAATATCCAGCCATCTTCCATTTTAGCTGCAACCATTTTGTAATCCATTTTAAGTTCTGGCTTATTTTTAACAGCTAAAATTTCTCTTCCTTTCGTCAGTATCTCTTTTAATCTTCCTGGGTCTGCGATATGGCAGGTTTTCTTTTTACCATTGATTTCACAAATTCCTACAAATCTGTTCGGACGCTCTATAAATTTGCCTTTTTCTAATTTGCCTAAACTTTTGAGATCAAATAATTTCATAAAAAAATGATATCACATACAGTGCAATTAAAATGTTCAAATAGGATTTTTAATGCACTCACTTGGTGCAATGAAGGGAAATTCATAATTTCGTCACTTTATCTTGAAATCTTTATTTTTAGATAGTTTTTATTATTTTAATAAATTTGGCATATTACTTGCTGTATTTAATTTTTAAAATAAAAACTTAAAGGAGGTTTCATAATGAAAAAAATTGAAGCAGTAATTAAGCCCTTCAAGTTAGATGATGTAAAAGAGGCTATTACAGAAATAGGTAATTTTGGAATTACTGTAAGTGAAGTAAAAGGTTTTGGGAGGCAAAAAGGACATACAGAGCTCTATAGAGGAGCAGAATACGTAATAGACTTTTTACCTAAAATCAAAATCGAAATTGTTGTTGATGATGATATGGTTGAAAAAGTTGTGGAAGCTATAGTGACTTCTGCAAAAACAGGTAAAGTTGGTGATGGAAAAATCTTCATTATTCCAGTAGATGATGCAATCAGAATAAGAACAGGTGAAAGAGGCCCTGAAGCTCTCTAATAAATAAAAAAAATATGAAATAAGGAGGTTTCATAATGAAGAGAAAACTTTTTGCTGTTTTAGGTGCATTGGCACCGGCTTTAGCATTTGCTGAAGAAGCAAAATTAGACACAGGTGATACTGCATGGATGATCACTGCCACTGCTATGGTTGTTTTAATGACTGTAGGTGGTCTTATCTTATTCTATGGCGGAATGACAAGATTTAAAAACGTTGTTAACACAGTAATGATGGTTTTAATGGCTTATGCCGTTGCTATAGTTGTTTGGTTTTTATGGGGATATTCACTGGCATTTACTGAAGGTGGAGGATTAAACGCAATTGTTGGTGGACTAAGTAAGTTTTTAATGCATGGTGTTGATTACAAAGCTTTAAGTGGAACTTACCCAGAATGGGTATTTGCTACATTCCAATCAACATTTGCAGCTATCACAATAGCACTTGCTGCAGGTGCAGTTATTGAAAGAATGAAATTTTCTACATGGTTAATTTTTGTAGTTTTATGGATAACATTTGTTTACTCTCCAATAGCTCATACAGTATGGGGTGGTGGATTTTTATTTAATGCAGGGGCTTTAGACTTTGCAGGTGGAACAGTTGTTCATATCAATGCAGGGGTAACAGGTCTTGTTTTAGCTATACTTTTAGGAAAAAGAAAAGATTTCAAAAAGACAGCAATATTACCATCTTCAGTTATATTAACTGCTTTAGGAGCTGGTTTATTATGGTTTGGATGGTTTGGATTTAACGCTGGTTCTGCATTTGGTGCTAATGAAGTAGCTGGAGTTGCTCTCTTAACTACAAATCTTGCTACTGCAGCTGCTGTAATTTCTTGGGTAATGATGGAATGGATTACTGCTAAGAAACCTACATTATTAGGTGCTGCATCAGGTGCTATTGCAGGTTTAGTTGCTATCACTCCTGCAGCTGGTTTTGTTGACGCTACAGGTGCATTGATTATCGGTCTTGTTGCTGGTGTTGTAGGCTGGTTTGGTGTATATGTTCTTAAGAAAGCTATCGGATATGATGATTCACTTGATGCTTTCGGTGTTCATGCTATGGCTGGTATCTGGGGTGCTTTAGCTACGGGATTCTTTGCTTTACAATCACTTGCATGGGACGGTTCTCCACTTCAAAATGGAGATAGAATGGGACAAATCTTAGTTCAGGTTGAATCAATATTATTCACTATTGTATATACTGCAATTATGAGTGCAATTTTATTCTTTATTGCATCTGTTGTTACAGGTGGTGCAAGAGTTGATGAAGAAACTGAAACTATTGGATTAGATGAATCAACCCACGGAGAGAGGGGCTTTAACCTTTAAGTCCCAATTATCAGGTCTTGCCAATGGCAAGACCTATATTAAATAAACTTTTATATCAGAATATATTGATATTCAATAAGAACCATGATAAGATGAAATAATGATTAAAACTTAGAAAAAAGGAGGTCGGACATGAAAAAAGTATTAGGAACACTAGCAGTAGCAGGACTATTAACAGGTGCTGTTAGTGCAGCAGAAGTAGCTGTAGTTTCTCCTATAGATGTTCACGGAGGATTCAGTGCAGGATATACAGACGAAAATAATCAAGGATTTTTTGTATCTAACTTCTTAGTAGAACTTTCAAAAGCTCCAACTGAAGGATTAGGATTCACTGCAGCATTTGGTTACTTAGCGAACCAACCAGCTACAGTATCTTTTATTGGAAAGGATTCAGGAGGTGGTGATCTAGAAACTAAGGCTAGTTTTGGTTTTGAGTACGGATATCTAACTGTTGTTCCAATGGAAGGGTTGGCTTTAGACGCTGGTGTGCTTCCTACAATGGTTGGTTATGAAGTGGCTAACACTTATGCAAACCCTAACATAAATATTGCTGCTATTTGGGGAGCTCAACCTGTTTACTATCCAGGAGCAAGAGCAACTTACGCAGTAAATGATAAAACTGCTGTTTTTGCAGAAGTTAACCAGGATGGTAGAGGAGCATGGTCTGTAGGAACAACTGCTACAGTTGGAACTGTAGATGTTGTAGCAAGTTATTATGCATATAATCATGACAGAGATATCCTTGACATAATTTTATCTTCTTCGTTCCAAGGACTTGATATAGCATTAAATATTGATGGACATATTGCTTCTCAAGCTGATGAAAAAGGCGGAATTGGAGCAGCTTTTTATGTAACTCCTAAATTTGGAAATATCCTTTTACCTGTAAGATTAGAATATATGAACGGAGATATTTTTGCTGACACTAAAGGATGGGATATAGCAATTACGCCTACTTACGCATTCGGCGAAAATGGATATGGAAGACTTGAGGTGTTCTATAAAGATTATGATCATCATGATGGAAGTATGAGTTACGCTTTAGAGTTCGGATACACATTCTAAATTTTATATAGCTTAGAGGGAAGGCTTCTTCCCTCTGCTGTTAAACCTACTACTTACTTTGCTGAGGTTTTTAGCCTCAGCATTTTTTTATTCTTCACCTTTTAATTCATCAACTTCTTCTTTTAATAAAAGAATTTGTTTTTGTAAATCCATTATCTCTCTAATTAAAATAGAAGCCATATCATTTGTGAAATTTTTACACATCTCTAAAATTTCAAAAAACATCTCTTCTTTTGTTTTTGAAGTGTCAGAGAGGATTTCTGCTAACTTTTCTTCTCTTTCTTCTATTTTTTCATTGGCTTTTGATTTTGTAGTTTTAGATTTTTTAGACTTTTTTTCTTGTTTTATTGTTGTCAGCATACTTTTTATTTTTTCTATATTTTGATTAGAGATAACAGCAGTTATAAAATCTTCTTCTTTTATTCCTTTTTTCAGTCTAGAATCTTTTATTATTTCAATCAGCTCAGTTGCTCTTTTTTTGTCCAGATAAGGGATTAATTTTTCCCATACCTCTTTCATTTTGTCATCTTTTATTTTTTTCATTAATGATTTATTAAACTTTATTTTCTCTTTTATTTCTTCTGGATTTTTGAGCTGTTTTTCTGATAAAGGTGTTTTTCTTTGTAAAAGATACTGGTATTCTTTATTGGTGAAAAATGGCATCATCTTAATCCAATCTCTGTATGAAGCAGGTGATAGGTCTGGTTTTAATTCTAAAAGTTTTTTAACTTTTTCTTTGTATTTTTTTACTATTTTCTCAAGTTTGTATTTTTTTACTGCTGTTTCAAAATTCTTATTCATTTTATAATCCTCCCTTTTTATAAATCTTATATATAGTAATTAATTTTTTGATTTCAACATTTCGTATTAAAATAGTCAGGAATAACGCTCTATTTGATATAATTTTCGGACATTCAGATAAAGTTCACAAGAGGTTGCTTATGTTTAGAGGAAAAGTTAGAAATATTCATTTTATAGGTATTGGTGGTTCTGGTATGAATGGAATCGCACAGGTTTTATTAAATTTGGGATTTAATGTAACAGGCTCGGATCTTAGGGAAACTCAAACTGTAAAAAATCTTAAAGAAATGGGAGCTAAAATCACAATAGGACATAAACCTGAGAATGTAATTGGTGCAGATGTTGTAGTTTATTCTTCAGCTGTAAAAGAGGATAATCCTGAAATAAAAAAGGCAAGAGAGTTAGGTATTCCTACCATTCCAAGAGGTGAAATGTTAGCTGAACTGATGAGGTTCAAATACGGAATAGCAATAGCTGGAAGTCATGGAAAGACCACCACCACATCGATGGTTGGTTATATATTAGGAAAAACAGGCTTTGATCCAACTGTTGTTATAGGAGGAAAACTTGAAGCTTACGGGAGTAATGCCAAGTTAGGCAGGGGAGAGTTTATGGTTACCGAATCTGATGAAAGCGATGGTTCTTTCTTAAGACTAACACCTACTATTGTATCTATTAACAATATTGATCTTGAGCATTTAGGATTTTATAAAGATTTAGATGATATAAAAAACGCTTTTATTGAGTTTGCTAATAAAGTCCCTTTTTATGGTGCCGTTGCCGTGAATATTGATGATGCCAACTTACAGTCTATTTTAGACAAAATAGAGAAAAAGGTTATAAAGTTTGGATTTTCTGAGAAAGCCGATGTTAAAGCAAAAAATCTTGAGCTTGTTAACGGAACATATCGATTTGAAGTAGAAGATTACGGACAGATTCATCTTTCAATTCCTGGAAAACATAATGTTTATAATGCTCTTGCGGCCATTTCCATTTCACTTGAGCTTGGTGTTCCTTTTTGTGTAATAAAAGAGTCATTGGAGAACTTTAAAAATGCTTCAAGACGATTTGAGATAAAACATAGAAATGATCTGATTGTAATAGATGACTATGCACATCATCCTACTGAACTTCAGGCCACAATCAATGCTGCAAAAGATATGTTTCCTGATAAAAGACTTGTAGCCGTATTTCAACCTCACAGATACTCAAGGCTTTCTTCTTTATTTAATGAATTTGTTGATTCTTTTGAAAAGCCAGATGTCACAGTAATAACTGAACTTTATTCTGCAGGTGAGGAGCCTGTCCCAGGGATCGACGGTGAAACACTTGCTCAGAAAGTTAGAAATAAATATCAGAAAGAAGTTTTTTACGGAGGAACAATTTCAGAAACTGAGAAACTTTTAAAAAATATAATTAAAAAAGGTGATGTGGTTTTAGTAATGGGTGCAGGAAATATAACATCATTAAGTGATAGCATTACGAAATATCTAAAAGAGGGAAATTAAGATGAATTTTGGTTTTGTGAATGAAGATAATATGGGCCTATTAACAGACCTTTATGAGCTTACTATGGCTCAGGTTTATTTTGATAAAAATATGAATAAAACTGCTATTTTTGATTTTTATACAAGACCTGTTGAAAATCGTTCTTATCTAATAAATGCTGGATTGGAACAGCTTATTTATTATTTATTAAATATTAAGTTCACAGATGAAGATATTAATTATCTTAGATCCACAGGAAAATTTAGCGAAGATTTTTTAAACTTTTTAAAAGATTTTAAGTTTACAGGAAATATTTACGCCATCGAAGAAGGAGAAGTTATTTTTCCAAATGAACCTATTATTCAGGTGGAAGCCCCTTTAATAGAAGCTCAGATTATAGAAACTTTTTTAATCAACACAATGCAGATATCCATATTAGTTGCCACAAAAGCAATGAGATGTTATTCGGTGGCTAAAGGGACTCCTTTAGTTGATTTTGGGCTTAGAAGGGCCCATGGAACAGATGCTGGAATGAAAGCTGCAAGAAGTTCATATATTGGTGGATTTTTAGGAACATCTAATGTCTTGGCTGGGAAAGAGTTTGGAATTCCTATTTTTGGAACAATGGCACATTCATTTATATTAGCCCATGACTCAGAAGAAGAAGCGTTTGAAAATTTTGCTAAAAGATATCCTGACAATGCAATCTTTTTAGTTGATACATTTGACACAATTGAAGGAACCAAAAAAGCAATTAAAGTGACTAAAAAGCTAGGAATGAAAACATTTAAAGGTGTTAGATTAGACAGTGGAGATATTTTAAATTTATCTAAAGAAGTAAGACAGCTACTTGATGAAAATGGCTACGAAAAGGCTATGATCCTTGTCAGCGGTGGAATAAACGAGTATAAGATAAAAGAGCTATTGGATAAAGGGGCCCCAATTGATGCATGGGGTGTAGGAACTGAGTTGGTGGTTTCTGCTGATCTTCCTTATCTTGACTGTGCATACAAACTTGTGGAATATGATGGAAAACCAAAGATGAAATTCAGCCCACATAAAGTAACCTTACCGTTCAAAAAACAGGTTTACAGATTTTATAAAGATGGTCTTTTTGAAAAAGATATTATTTGTGCTTATGATGAAAGCTTTGACGGAAAACCTTTACTGAAACAGTATATTAAAGATGGTAAATTAGTGGAAGAATTACCATCTTTAAAAGAGATACAACAGAAAGCTATAAATTCTTTAAACTCTCTACCTGAAGAATTTAAAGACATAACTAAAACTGTTTATTATTTACCAGAAATATCTCCAAAAATAGAAAATGAAATAAAGGAACTTCAGGAGAAGTTTTTAAAATGAGAATCTTAATTTTATCTTTAGTTTTATTAATATTTAGTTTTGGGTATAGTAAACCGTTAATTGTCTCAACTATAAAACCTTTATCTGATATAGCAAAAGCTGTAGGAAAGGATAAAATTGTTGCAAAATATATTATTCCTCCATCTGCACCTGTTCATTTTTATGAGTATAAAATTTCTGATATAAAAAATGTGATTTCAGCTGATATTTTTATTTATATAGGCTCAGGAGAACCGAATATTAACAACCTTATCAAACATGTAAAACCTGAAAAAAGGTTGTTAGTTTCTGGATTGCCTCAGCTGGTTAAGATAACAACATTTGAGTTTGAAGGGGAAGAGAAACACCACGAAGAAGATCATAATCATGAAGGTTCTATTCATCCTGCAGTATGGTTAGATCCATATAATGCAAAAGTTATTGCAAAAGCAGTTTATGAAAAGCTGTCAAAAATTGATCCATCTAATAACGATTTTTATAAAAAAAATTTAGATCAATTTAGTTCTGAATGTGATCAGTTAATAAAATTTGGGACATCAAAATTTTCAAAATTGAAAAACAAAAATTTCATATCTTATCATTACACATTTCCATATTTTGTTAAAAGATTCGGACTTGTGTATTTAGACGTGATAGAGTTAGGACATGGGAGAGAACCTACTCCAAAGCATATTATGGAGATAATAAGAAAAATCAAAAAATTCAAAATAAAATCTATTTTTGCTTCAAAACAGTTTTACAATCCAAGGTATGGAAGACTCATTAAGAATGCCACAAATATCAATATTGTATTTTTAGATCCTTTCGGAATAGATAAAAAATACATTCCTATGATGAATCAGTTAATTAATGATATCTACACAGGACTAAAATAAGAAGGTAAAGGGAATGGACGATTTTAAAGAAATAGGGCTTATTGATAGACCTTACGCAGTTATAGGTGATGTTCACGGATGTTATTACGAACTGAAAGAAATGATTGGGAATTTAGAAGATAAGTATGGAGAAAATATATTTATTGTATCTGTGGGAGATAATATTGATAGAGGGGATTACAACTTAAAAACTTTAGAATTTTGCATGGATATGTATGAAAGAGGAAAGTTTATAGAAGTTCAGAGTAATCATATGGACAAGTTTGTTAGATGGTTAAAAGGTAGAAATGTAAAAATCAGCTATGGCATGCAAAAAACTGTTAATGAATTTTATAATTTGGAAAAAAAAGAACAGGAAAGATTAAGAGAAAGAATTATAGAGTATTACGAAAAAGTGCCTCTTTACCTGATAATAAATGGTGATGTGGTGGTGGCACATGCAGGAATTAGAGATGAGATGATTGGCAAAAAAGGAAAGAAAGTTAAAGATTTTGTTTTATATGGGGAAACGACAGGAAGATTTTTAGAGAATGGTTTTCCCGAGAGATTAGACTGGACTAAAAAAAGAAAAGTTAAACCAGATTCTCCAAAAATCGTTTACGGTCATGTTGTATATCCTGAACCTTATATAAATAACAAATGTTACGGTATAGATACAGGATGTGTCTTAGGTAATAAACTTACTGCCTATCTTCCAGATTTAGAAAAATTTGAATTTGTGAAAGCAAAAAAAGTTTATTACACATTTTAGATTAAAAACCTTTACATCTTCCTGGATGTTTTCTTATGCATACTTTTCTTTTTTCTATTTTAATTAGTCTTCCATTTTCAAAATATTTTAGTTTGACTATTTTGCATCTACCTTTTCCTCTTCCTACAGGTATAGCAACGATTTTTACTCTATTTCTGCAATGTTTTTTGCATACATAAACAACTGGCTCTCCATACTTAACACTTTCTTTTGCTGCCTGAGCAGAAACATCGGTTATTGTTCCTACTATAACTGCACCTAATATGCCACCTATAAAAGCTCCACGCCATGGATTCTGTTTATCTATTGTAGAACCTACGACAGCACCTGCAGTTCCACCTGCAACTGCCCCTTCATAGCCTTCTTTTGTGGCACAGGAAATTAAAAAGATTGGTGTTATTGCCGTTGCTATTAATTTTTTAATCATTTTTAACCTCATTACTCTTATTGTTATGTAAATTTTAAGGAACAAACATTACCTGAACATTACTTAGATGTATGAAAATTTATCTGAATTCTGATTATTTTTAGTAATTATTTGAAATTATTATGTCTGATTTTTTTAACTGAAAAATGATTTGACCTGGTTTATATTTTTGTTATATTTAAAGAATATGAATAGATATTCATTTTTAGGAGGTAGCTATGTGTAAAGATTGCGGTTGTTCAATAACGGATAACCATTCTCACCATCATCATGAAG
>Ga0256832_1000650_pt1 | contig 22781 bp, 24 predicted proteins | sample 134614metaG_FD_190534 | JGI IMG/M metagenome (GOLD analysis project Ga0256832, IMG submission 190534) | Hydrothermal vent microbial communities from Lau Basin, Pacific Ocean - 134-614 | ecosystem: Environmental > Aquatic > Marine > Hydrothermal vents | place: Pacific Ocean: Lau Basin | collected... | reverse complement strand
AACCGTTCAGACACCGCCACCAGGCTTGCCCAGGGGGGAATTGCATCGGTCCTTGGCCCTGACGATGATTTCGTGTTCCACGAGTATGATACCATCCTTGCAGGCGACGGCCTGTGCCACGAGGGTGTTGTCCGTGCCATAGTAAGGGATGGCCCCGAAAGGATAAAGGAGCTCGAAAGGATGGGCGTAAGGTTTGCCAGGCGCCCGGACGGTTCCTTTGACCTTGGCAAGGAGGGAGGGCACAGCAGGCGCCGTGTTGCCCACAGCGGCGATTTTACAGGTCTTGAGATACAAAAGGCCCTGGTGGATAAGGCTTCTTCAAACCCCAACATAGATATCCTCGAGGACTTCGTGGTGGTGGATCTTCTTACTACCTGCAAGATAAGGAGCAGTCCGCAAGAGGATGCCAGGTGTCCCTGCTCGCAAGACAGGTGTCTTGGGGCCTATGTCCTCGATGCATCCACTGGGAAGATACACGCCATCCTGGCTGACATCACCTTCCTGGCAACAGGGGGGGCAGGAAAGGTCTATCTCTACACAAGCAATCCAGATGTGTCCACGGGAGACGGGATAGCCATTTCGTACAGGGCAGGGGTTCGTATTGCAAACCTTGAGTTTGTCCAGTTTCATCCCACCATTCTATACCATTCCAAGGCAAAAAATTTTCTCATCTCAGAGGCATTGAGGGGAGAGGGCGCAAAGCTCATAGACTGGCAGGGCAGGCCCTTCATGGAAAAGTACGACCCTGTAAGGCTTGAGCTTGCCGGAAGGGACGTTGTTGCAAGGGCCATAGATGCAGAGCTTAAGAAAACGGGCAAGGAATGCGTCTATCTGGACATAAGCCACAGGCCTGCAGATTTCATAAAAAACCGATTTCCAAACATATACAAGACATGCCTGAAATTCGGGATTGATATCACCAAAGAGCCCATTCCCGTTGTGCCTGCCGCCCACTATATGTGCGGCGGTGTCGTTACGGATGTATGGGGGCAGACGGACCTTCCAGGCCTCTTTGCCCTTGGAGAGACGGCCTGTACGGGCTTTCACGGCGCAAACAGGCTGGCTTCAAATTCTCTTTTGGAAGGGCTTGTGATGGGTTACAGGGCGGCTAAACGCGCCCTTGAGCTCCACGAGGAGCTGAAGGTCCATCCCTCGGTTCAGGTGCCCCCGTGGGATACGGGAGGGGCAGTGGACATGGAAGAGGCAGTGCTCATAAGCCACAACTGGGACGTCATCAGGCGTCTAATGTGGAACTATGTGGGCATTGTCAGGAGCTCCAAAAGGCTCAGGCTTGCGGCCCAGAGGCTCAAACCCATCCTTGAAGAGATAAATCAGCACTACTGGGATTACATCATAACCAGGGATTTCCTGGAGCTCAGAAACCTTGCCATGACGGCAGGCCTTATAATAGAGGCTGCCTCCATGCGAAGGGAAAGCAGGGGTGGCCATTTCATAATTGACCATCCGGAAAAGGACGACTGGAACTGGCGCCGCGACACCCTGCTTCAAAGAAGTTGATTCAAGGTCCTGCCTGAAATAGACTGCATTCCCAATGAAAAACGGACATTTTTTGATCCTTACCGGAATCCTTTTACTGGTTGCATTCATTTTCCTGGTCTTCGGTCCAAGACTCCACGGAATTTGGGACTGGTGTCTGGCCCTTCTTGAAAAGAGGGAGGCCATCAGGGACTTTGTGTTATCCCTAGGTCCCTTTGGCCCGGTTGGTTTCATTCTTCTTCAGGCCCTTCAGGTTGTGTTGTCTCCCATTCCAGGTGAGGCCACGGGGGTGGTTGGAGGCTTTATCTTCGGAAAGTGGCTTGGACTCCTCTATTCCACTATAGGCCTTGGCCTGGGCTCCATCATGGCCTTTTCCATTTCCCGCCGATTCCGCCGTATTATAGAGCCCTGGCTGCAAAAGTCCGATTGGTACTGGAAGCTTGAAGGGCTTCTTGAACACCAGGGAATCTTCATCTGTTTTTTCCTTTATGTCTTCCCGGGCTTTCCAAAGGATTTTCTCTGCTACTTCCTCGGGCTTACCAGGATGCCCTGGCAGATATTCTTGTTCATATCAACAGTTGGGCGCATACCCGGGACCCTAATGCTCAGCTGGCAGGGTGCAGAGATCTATAATGGCAACTGGGCAGGCTTTATATCCATTTTGCTGATCACGCTGCTGGTTGCTGCCCCTGCCTGGTACTACAGGGAAAGGATATACGCATGGGTTGAGTCCAAGACAGAAGGTGACCTTTAGTGAAAACCGGATATCTTGACTGTTTTTCAGGCATAAGCGGGGATATGCTTCTTGGCGCCTTTATTGATGCAGGCTGGGAGGAGCAGGAACTTAAGGAACTGCCCAGTCTTTTGAAGCTAAAGGATGTTAAAATAGCAGTAAAGAGGGTAAAGAGGCAGGGAATCTCTGCTGTAAAGGTGGAAATAACAGAAAAGTCCTCGAATCCGCCCAAGAGAGGGTTTTCGGACATAGCCCGGCTGATCTCTTCCTCTGGACTTGAACCGCAAGTAAAGGATGAGGCAACAGCAGCCTTTAAAAGGCTTGCAGAGGTGGAGGCCCGTATCCACGGGGTTTCTGTGGATGAGGTGCACTTTCATGAAACAGGGGCAGAGGATGCCATAATTGACATTACTGGCGCCTTTGCGGCAAAGAGGGCCCTTGGGCTTGAAAGGCTCATCTGTTCCCCCTTGCCCTTATCAAGGGGTTTTGTCCAGTGCCAACACGGCCGTCTTCCCCTTCCAGCACCAGCGGTGCTTGAAATCTTGACTGAAAGGGAAGTGTACTTCGTTGATGAGGAAAAGGAACTTGTGACACCTACTGGCGCCCTTCTGGCAGTTGAACTTTCAGATTCCTGGGAAGAATTTCCTGCATTTAAGGTGAAAAGAACGGGTTATGGAGCCGGTTCATGGAAATTAAAGGGGCGCCCAAATCTGCTCAGAATCGTTTTGGGTCAGGAGAACGGCCCAAATATCCTTTCTGATGAGGTGCTGGAACTAAAGGCGGTAATAGACGATATGAATCCGGAACACGCAGGCCTTTTCATGAAGGAGGTCCTTTTAAAAGGGGCCCTGGATGCCTGGATAACACCTGTGTTTATGAAGAAAAACAGACCCGGCTTTGAGATTTCCATTATCCTTCGCCCTGAAAAATACCATGAGCTGATTGATTTTGTCCTCTCACATACCACATCCCTTGGCCTTCGCACTAGAAGGAGCAGGAGGGTTATTCTGCCAAGGCATGAGGTGACCGTCTCTACAAGATGGGGGGATATAAAGGCAAAGGCAGTCATAAGGCCAGACGGCAAAAAAGAGATAATTCCGGAGTTTGAGGAGTGCAGGGCCATCTCCGAAGGCTTTGACGTGCCCATAAGGGATGTTTACAAAGAGGTTATTTGCAGCAAAGAGGCCAGAGGGGGAGACGGGGAACAAGATGACTAGGGACCTTTTTGAAAGGACTTGCAGGTTTTTCGCAACTGGTTTCGGGGTGGGTTTTATTCCCAAGGCACCAGGAACCGCCGGTGCAATCCTGGGCATTCCACTTGGAATGGCAATCAATCAGATGCAGAGCACAGGGGGTTCCTTCCTCATCCTCTTGTTCCTGACAGTCTTTTCTTGCGCATGTGCCCACGTTACCGAAAAGGGGCTTGGCCTTAAGGACCCCCAGATAGTTGTCATAGATGAAATAATCGGCATGACCGTGGCCCTTTGGCTTCTTCCTGGTTCCATGACGGTGATTTTGGTGCAGTTCGTCCTCTTTCGTCTGTTTGACATCTACAAACCTTTTCCTGTAAAACAGATGGAGGAGATATTTAGGGGAGGAGCTGGCATTGTCATGGATGACGTCATGGCAGGTGTTCTTGCAAACATCCTTTTCAGGGTCGGGAGGCTCATTTTGTCATGATTGGAGAGATCATTGCCATTGGAGATGAGCTCATTTCTGGAAGGGTGGTAAACACCACCAGCAGCTTTGTGGCATCGCGCCTTTTCTCAGCAGGCCACACTGTAAGGCGCATAACCGTGATTGGAGATGAGCCAGAAATAATCAAGGATGCGCTGCTTGACGCAATCAAAAGGAACCAGTTTGTAATAATAAGCGGCGGGCTTGGCCCCACATCTGATGACATAACCAATGAATCCGTCTCCATGGCCCTGGGGCTGCCCCTGGAAAAAAATCACCAGATCGAAAAACAGATAAGGGAGATGGAGGAGCATCTTGGTGAGACCACCCCGGATCAATTCAGGCGTAAGCTCACCATGCTCCCGCAGGGCGCCAGGGTGCTCAATCCAGAAGGCCACGCAGCAGGCTATGAACTCCTTTACCATGACGTCCATCTCTTTTTCCTGCCAGGTGTTCCAGAGCAGCTCAGGGAACATTTGGTAAAAAGGGTTCTTCCAAGGCTGAACGATCTGGACAAGGATCGCCCCTATGTCCTCCAGAAGGTGTTCAAGCTCTTTGGTCTTCCAGAGATAGAGATAAATACCCGCTTGGAAGAAATGGGGGTTTCCAACAGCCGGGTAAAGCTTGGCTACTATCCCGTCTTTCCTGAGGTCCACGTAAGCATAACCGTAATCGAGGACTCTCAAGAGGAGGCAAAACGTCTCCTTGATTATGCCTCTTCTGCCATTAGAAATGAGTTTGAACACTTTATAGTTGCTGAAGACGAACAGGGGAGCCTGGCAGCCACCCTTGGGGAGCTCTTAAAGCTTAAGGGCTACATGCTTGCAGCAGCCGAATCCTGCACCGGAGGCCTTCTTGGCGGAACACTTACCTCTGTGGCTGGAAGTTCTGAGTGGTTTGACAGGTCCATGGTGACATACAGCAACCGTGCCAAAATGGAGCTCCTGGGCGTTTCAAAGGCCACCTTGGCTGCCCACGGTGCCGTGAGCAGCCAGACGGCCCTTGAGATGGTAACCGGGGCAAGAGCCAGGTCTGGGTGTCAGGCTGCCATTGCCATCACTGGTATAGCAGGCCCTGGTGGCGGCACTCCAGAAAAACCTGTGGGTACAGTCTATATCTCCATATCAGTGGATGATAATAACCTTGTTCACCGCTTTCTCTTCCCAGGTGACAGGAACGAGGTTAGAAGACTCACGGTTGAGACCGCCCTTGATTGGCTGAGAAGATATCTGAAATATGGTTCGTTGCTTCCTGGCTATAAACCTGTCCACTGAGACCCACGACTTTCTGGCCGCCTCTGTAAAGACGTGGCACACCCAATACAGGAAGCAGGTGAGGTGGGTTCGCCCTGAAAACTGCCATCTTACCTTAAAATTCCTTGGCGAGGTGAAGGAGTCCCTTGTGGCCAAAATAGAAAAAAATGTTTCTGTTGCGGCCTCCTCCCATGTCCCTTTTGAGTTAGAGCTTTCAAGTCCAGGGGTATTCCCCAATCCGAGATTCCCCAGGGTCTTGTGGATTGGCCTTAAGGGAGAAACAGGTAAACTTAAGCAGTTACAAAACAGCTTGGAGACAGCACTGGAACCCCTTGGATTTGAGCCTGAAAAAAAGGGTTTTGTACCCCATGTTACCGTTGGCAGGATTAAGGCCAGAAGGGGATTCATGCTTGACATCAATGATTTTTTGAAGTCCGAGGTCCCCCCCATCAGGTCAAGTATTAACGCTGTAAACCTGTATCAAAGCATACTTAAGCCATCAGGGCCCATCTACAAGGTGCTTTCAACTTTCCAATTATCGGAAAGATAGGCAATGAGACAAGTTAACGCTCCCTTTTGACCTTCACCAATATATCAGGGTGAACGAATCTTTACGATTTTTGAGTAAGAGTCCTTTTAATATCACCGGAATTTTCAGAAAGCACAGATATGGGCCTGCTTATTTGATTCTCCACCAGTCCGTTTAAGTTCTTTTTTTTTGTACCGAAAAGTAAAAAAGGAAATTTTTTATTTAGATTCCAGGAGAATATCATTGGGTACAGACAAAAAGAAAGAGGCTCCTAGCCTTGGAAAGGCGCTTGTTTTCGAGGCAGGGGGAAAGAAATGGGCCTGTGAACTTTCAAGGGTGAAGGAGATCGTCCGCTCCCCCCAAATCACAGGGCTTCCCAATTCCCTGAACAAGGTGGCTGGCGTCATTAATGTCAGGGGCGAGGTGGTTCCGGTCCTCAATTTCTGGAATGATAACCACCCAGTCACAAGACGGTCCCGTTCCAGGTACAAGGAAACCGTGGTGATACTCAAGTCCGATGAGGGAAATGTGGGGTTAAAGGTTTCTCAGGTTTGCTCCATTGAGGATATACATGCCTTTGATGTTGGATCAGAAATTGACGATACGGCCTTGCCAGAGATCGTTTCCTGCAGGGTGTATCTTTCTGAGTCCGGTTTAACTCCCATGGTGGATGCCAAGCTGGCGATAGAGTCCGTTAAAGCTCAGGCTATGGACAGCCTGTATGAACAAAGTAAAAAGAAAGAAGTTTCTTCAGAGGCAGGAGGAATTCAATGATAGGCCATTTAGTAAATTTCAAAAATATGAAGATACAGAACAAGGTTTTATTCCTGATATTTTTGACCGGCCTTGTAGCCCTTGTAACTCAGGCCTATCACTTTTATGCAATCCATAATCTGCTGAAACAGGACGGGGCGAAGCAGTTGGAGCTCGTCTCAATGGGGCTTGCAGAATCCTTCAACAGTTACTGGGAAAACAGGTTAAATGATATGGAAACCCTGGCATCCCTGGACACCATCAGGTCTTCAGCTAAGGAAGGAAACGGTTTTTCCGGAGCCAACAGCCTTCTTACCAAGATGGTTTCAAAATACTCTTATTACAATACCATTGCTGTTATCAAAAGTGGTACCATTATTTCTGCCAGCAAATCCAAGTTGATTGGAAGGCGTTTCAAGTCCCCCAATTCCTATCTGAGAACTGGTCCTGCCCTTGCAGGGCCTGTAAACAACCCCTTTGGCCCAGGAAATAAAGTCTACCTCCTTGTAAGGGGAATAAAACTGGCCTCTGGACAAAGGGCCTATCTCGTGGCCTCCATTAGTCCTGATTCCCTGATCGCACATCTAAAAAAGTGGCAACATGGGGCTGGTTTCCTATTTGTAAACAGCGACGGAACCGTTGTGATGACCCCTGACAGGGGGAGAATAGGTTTAAAGGCGCCTTCCTGGGTACTTGCTGGATTGCGCAGTGCTGTTTCCGGGAGTGCCCTTGTAAAGGCTCAAGATGGCAACATGGCTCTTGCCGCAAAGAAGGTTGATGTCTGGAAACGCCTTACCGGGAAGGAGGCTTTTGCCGTATCCTTTGTTGTTGAGGATGCCCTGTTTTCATCCATGAAGGAACTTTTACAGCCAACCATTATCGCAAATGGCCTTGTATTTCTCATGCTCCTTCTTCTGGCCTATTTTCTCAACAGGGACGTGGTGCGGCCAATTGTTGATGCTGCCAAGTTCCTGAATACAACAGCGAGAAACATGGACATTACCCGCAGATTAAAAGTTACCAGTAGAGACGAAGTTGGTGAGATGGCGGAGTCTGTAAACAAGTTCCTGGCCCGTTTGCAGGAGGCATTCAAGGACGTTATTCAAACCACTGGCGAGTTTAGCGAGGCAAGCTCCGAAGTCTTTGAAGTCGCAAAGAGAATCACTGAAAACGCCACACAGCAGGCAAAGAGGGCTGACGAGGTGCGTCAGAAGGTTGCGCTCATGGGGCAAACTGCCCAGGAGGTCGCCTTTCACGCTGAATCCTCAGCAAGGCTTGCAAGGGAGGCTGCCCAGGTGATTGAGGAAATGGCAAAGACAAATGCCAAAATTACTGAGGTTTCCGCACAGAACAAGGAGGGGGCGGAAGGTGTTGCGCAAACAGTTGCCGCCATGGGCGCCACTGCAAAGAAGGTCCAGGAAAAGGCAATAAGGCAGTCGGAGGCTGCCGAACAGACAGCAAAGGCCCTTAACAACATGGCAGCGGAGCTGGAGGAAATGGCTCACGAGGCAAACAATGCCGCTGCCCAGGCCAGGCATACCCTGGATAGCGCCCAGAAGGGCCGTGCAGCAATAGCTGAGACGGTCAGGGGTATGCAAGAGATTGCCAGAAGTTCCGAACAGGTCAGGGAGATTGTTGACCTCATCTCTGACATTGCTGAACAGACAAACCTTCTTGCTCTTAATGCCGCCATTGAGGCGGCGAGGGCAGGCCAGCACGGAAGAGGTTTTGCCGTGGTTGCTGACGAAATCAGGAAACTTGCCGATCGTACCAGCGAATCAACCAAGGAAATCGAAAGCCTTATTCAGGGGAGCCGTGAAAGTGTGGTAAAGGGATTAAAGCTTGCGGCTGAGAGTGAAAGGACCCTTTCAGAGCTTCTGAACACGGTGGAAAACAGCAGTAAGGTGACCATGGGTATTGCTGCCATTTCTGGAAGGCAGACACAGTCCATTCAAAAACTCCTTTCTTCCATGGACAGCCTCAAGGTGCGGTCAGGGGCAATAGTTGATATGACGAACAAACAGGCCGAAAGGAGAAAGCTTGCCGAACAGGCCATTGCTGAGCTTGAAAAGCTTAGTGATGATATCAGTTCCATTGCAAATTCCACGACCCTTACCACTAGGACAGCTGTGGAGACAGTGGACAAGGTGGTGTTGAATTCAAACGAAATTACAGGGCGTACATCCAAGCAGAAGGAGAGGAGTGCGTCACTTCAAAAGCTCATGGATATGGTGGCATCTGTTGCGCTTCAAAATGCCCAGGGTGCCGAGAAGGCCCTAGGATCTATGGAGGCCCTTCAGAGAAAGGCCAAACAGGTGGAAAAAATCATCAGAAAATTCAAGGTTTCGTCCTTCCAGTAAATAACGTGGACAGCCAGCGTTTCAGGCCGGAACCATTGGTTCCGGCCTTTTCTTTTGGAGGCCAAATAATACTTGCACTGGTATCAGTTGTTTGCTAATCTTATTTCAGAATATTTCTTATTAAAGATTAAATGGAAAATCGTAAGAAAAAAATAAAACCAGTGGATAAAAAGCTGTCTCTTTCAGAGCTTAAAAAGGTCTTTGAGGAGGCGGGCTTAAGGCTTACCCATCAAAGGATAATGATTTACGAGGCCATTTGCCACGCAAAGGACCATCCGTCTGCGGAGGCGGTCTATGAGCGCCTGAGGAAGGAGGCCCCAACCATATCCCTGGACACGGTTTACAGGACCCTTTCTACATTTGAAAGGCTGGGGTTGATCAAAAAGGTACAGATATTTGATCACATAAGGTTTGATCCGGATATTTCAAGGCATCATCACTTTATTTGCACTGTTTGCAAAAAAATAGTCGACTTTAGCTGGCCCGAATTTGATAAATTTCCGCTGCCGGAACATCTCCAGGACCTTGGAAGGGTGTTGGATCATCAAGTTGAGATTAGAGGCGTTTGCAAGGAGTGTCAGGAAGGCATGAAAGGGACTGAGACATAGCTTAAGGCAAAAATTTTTTGTAACCACTTACGAACAATTCTTAAATAGTTCATTGCTGAAAATAGTTTAAGTTCTTACAATGCCAGCTTAGGTTTGCCTTTGGGCTTTTCTTAAAAATTGTTTTCGATTAAATTTTAATGCTAATTAAACTTAAAGAAACAATATATTTGAAAGGAGGAATTGAAATGAGAAACAGATTGATACCAGTGGTTATCTTGGTGTTAGTGCTGATGCCTCTTTGGTTAAGCACATCCGTATTGGCTGGCAAGACAAGGGCCTTGGGGCTTCCCCCAGTGCCCATTCCCTCGGATAATCCGCAAAATGCTGCCAAAATCGCCCTTGGAATGAAACTTTTCATGGACAAGAGATTCAGTGCAGATTCAACCGTGAGCTGCGCAACCTGTCATGATCCAAAAAGGGCCTTTACAGACGGTCTTCCCATTGCCGAAGGCATTAAGAAGAAAAAAGGCACGCGCAATTCTCCAACCGTCATAAACGCAGCCTACTATACCTCTCAGTTCTGGGACGGCAGGGCACCATCCCTTGAGGAGCAGGCCAAGGGCCCCTTTGTAAATCCAGTGGAACATGGGCTTAAGGATTTTTCCCCCATCCTGCAGGTTATCAAAAGGGATCCTAAATATTCTTCGCTTTTCAAAAAGGCCTTTGGAATAGACGCAGACAGGATCGGGATAGAACATGTTGTAAAGGCCATTGCATCCTTTGAAAGGACCATAGTATCAGGCGATTCACCCTTTGACCGTTACATGTACGGAGGGGAGAAGGGGGCTATGTCTGAGGCCGCCATCAGGGGGCTGAAGCTATACCGTACAAAGGCAAGGTGCCAGGATTGTCACCCCATTGGTCAAACAAGCGCCATCTTCACGGACAACAAGTTTCACAACCTGGGAGTTGGATTTTCAGTCATAGAGCCAAGGCTTATGGAGATTGTGGCAAAGGTGAAAAAGGCCAAGGAGAAGGGACTTAAACTCGACGAGACAATCCTTCAGAAACAGGATATCTCGGAGCTTGGCCGCTTTGTAGTAACCCTGAACATAGAGGACATAGGAAGGTTCAAGACGCCAACACTTAGAAACGTGGCCGTTACAGGCCCTTACATGCATGATGGAAGCGTGGAGACCCTGGAGGATGTGATAGAGCTATATAACCAGGGAGGCGAGGATAATCCCATGCTTGACAGCGGAATCAGGCCCCTTGAACTTACGGAGCAGGAAAAGGCGGACCTGGTTGAGTTTTTAAAGGCCCTGACAAGCCCTGAATATGCCGGTCTTTTAAAGGACAAAAAGTAAAAAGGAGGACCACATGAAGAAGATTACAAGAAGAAGACTTCTAAAACGGGGCGCTGTGGCCGCTGCCGCAGCCACCCTGCCCTTGAGCCTTGTAGAGATTTCGTGGGGCAAGGGAAATGCCCAAAATTTCACCTTTGCCTACATCTCAGACTCACATCTTACCCACATAAAGGGGACGAAGTTTGTGAGAAACTTTGACAAGGGGCTAAAAAAGGCAGTGATGGAATGCAATTTCATGTCCCCCAAACCCGATTTTGTGGTTTACGGTGGGGATCTGGCCCAGCTTGGGAAAAAAGAAGAGCTGGAGCACGGCCTTGAAATAATGTCCAAGCTTAGACACCCTGTCCGCTGGGTCATTGGAGAGCATGATTTCTACCTGGACATGGGCAGGTTCTGGGAAGACAAGATCTCAAAGACCACCTACAGCTTCGACCACAAGAGAGTACACTTCGTGGTGCTAAATTCCATTCTTACCTACGACTCCTGGATAAAGAGGTGGAAAACCCCTGAAGAGCGAATGGCAAACATGGCCCGTCTTGACAACCCCAATGGTTCGCCCTTCATGGTAGGTGACAGACAGATAAAGTGGCTGAAAAAGGATCTTGCCAGGGTCTCCAAGGACACCCCCATAGTTGTCATGTCCCATTCGCCCCTTTACAAGATATTCAAGCCCTGGAATTTCTGGACTGACGATGCCGAGAAGGTGCAGGCCGTGCTAAAGCCCTTCAACAAGGTGACAGTGCTCCATGGACACGTCCACCAGATTCTCTACAACCAGATAGGCAACATCACCTTTCAGGCCATGATGTCTACTGCATGGCCCTGGCCCTACCCCTTGAGTTATATCAAGAAGCCCAACCAGATTCCAAAGATAACCGTTTTCATGAACAGGGCAGATCCCTTTCACGAAAGGGATGCAACAGGCTGGTCCATTCTCAATCTTGAAAACGGCAGGGTAACCAACCACTACAAACTGTGGGAAAACAGGGACAGGATACTCAGGTATGATGAGAAACTGGGCTATCCAGTGGACACCCTTTACCAGAATCCGGCAAACCGTATCCCGCCACAGGAACACTACTAAAAGGAGGAGTAAGACATGAAAAAGATGGTTGCAGCCATGACCCTTGCAGTGGCCCTGAGTATTTTAGGAGCCTTTGCAGTCCAGGCAGACGAATTTACCAAAAAGGACCTTGAGAAGTGGAACAAGGAGTTCATAAGTGTGGTCAAGGAAGGGGAAAGGCTTTTTCACAGCGCCCTTGGGAAGAACAAGGTCTCCTGTGACATGTGCCACCCAAATGGGGCGAATACACATCCGGAGACCTATCCAAAGTTCCAGAAACAGATCGGCAAGGTGGTTGCCCTCAGGGACATGATAAACTGGTGCATTCAAAATCCCCTTGAAGGGGACCCCTTAAAGCTTGATGACCCCAAGATGATTGCTCTTGAGGCATACATTACCTATGAAAGAAAGGGCAAGCCCCTGGACCCTGGGAAACATTAATGGTCTGAGACTAAAAAGGGGGCGAACACTGTTTCGCCCTCTTAACGGCTTTTATACCTTGCAGCCAGGAACATGACCACCAGCAAAAGCGCCGAAGATGTCATAAGGCCATCGGGGACTATCTCGGCAGCCTTTCCCATGACAGCAGAAGGAACGATGCCAGAGACTGAATAAAATGCATCCAGGATGAGCCCAAATACCACACTGAAAACCGCAATGGTGGCAAGGTAGATTACAGTGCCCGTGCGGCCAAGTATTCCAAGGAGCACGGACAACGAGGTGACATTGGTGGCAGGGCCAACAAGAAGAAACACAAGGGCGGTTCCCGGGCTCATGCCCTTAAGAATAAGGGCTGCGGCAATGGGCGTTGAGGCAGTTGCGCATATGTAAAGGGGAATGCCAACCACAAGCATCAGAAGCATGGACTCTATGCCTCCTCCAAGATGCTGCGAAAAAAAATCCTGGGGCAAAATGGCCGATATTATTCCAGCAACCAGTAGGCCAGCAAAAAACCAACCTGCAAGCTCCTCCCAAAGATCAAAGAAGGCATAGTTTAAGATACCCTTAAGGACGCCAAGGAGACCCTTCTTTTGGGGGCCTTCATCCGTGGAAGCAGAACAGCAGCCAGAGCTGCAGCCACACGACGTACAACCTGGCGATTCACTGACATCAGGGCCCACCAAGGTTTCCCCTGAAGGCCTCTTGCCAAAAAGGTTCTGGAACAAGCCTGCGGCAACGGCTGTTATGAAAGCGGCAAGGGGCCTTGCCACTGTCATTACCGGGTCAAGGAGGGCCCAGGAAATGAGAATGGAATCCACGCCAGATTCAGGAGTGGAAATAAGGAATGAAGACACGGCCGCCTTGTCGGCACCCTGTTTTTTAAGGGAGGCAGCCACAGGAAGCACGCTGCAGGAACAAAGGGGCAAAGGAATGCCAGCAAGGGCCGCCTTCATTACGGAAGAAAGCCCCCGCCTTCCCAGGTGCCTTGCAATGTATTCTGGAGAAAGAAACATCCTGATTACGCCGGCAAGAACCAGACCAAACACAAAAAAGGGGGCTGCCTGGCGAAAAAGGAGCCAGGAAAAGGATAAGACTTCTTGGATAAAATGGATCATGCCCGTTTATAAACCAATATGATTTATTTTGTTCCCTGTACCAATGGGAGACAAAAACGTTTCACATGGAACACTGGGGCCTGCCCAAGCTCATAGCAGGGAGGCAATTTCCTGAGGGCGCTTAAGAAGGGTCTGTGCGCCAGCATTCTTGAGCTCATCCCTGTCCCTGAATCCCCAGAGCACCCCCACTGGATACATGCCTGCCTGGTTTGCCGTTTTCATATCAATGGAGGTGTCACCCAGGTAAAGGAACCCTTTCGGGTCAATGCCAATATTCCTTGCCACTGTGAGGGCCCCTGTTGGATCAGGTTTTCTTGGTATTTCTGGCAGTTCGCCAAGGACCTTGTGGAAGTTCCACTGTCCAAGGTAACGCTCAACACACAGACGGGTGAACTCGTGGGGCTTGTTGGAGAGCACGGCCATCTTAAGCCCTTTCTCCATTACCTGATCAAGCATCTCCTCTATGCCTTCATAAAGCCTGGTATTCCTGTCCCAGTTTTCCTTGTAATCTGAAAGAAACTGGGCCAGGAGTTCCTTAAGGGCATCCTCGTTCTTCCTGAGGGATTCTGGAACTGCCCTGTAAACAAGTGTCCTTGCGCCGTCTCCAACAAAGTAACGGTACCTGTCTTCTGGATGAACAGGAAGGCCGTTTCTTTCAAGAACCCTGTTCATGGAAAGGGCGAGGTCCTTCAGGGTATCAAGGAGTGTCCCGTCAAGATCGAATATAACCGCCTTAAATCTTGCCATGTCTTTTATTCATCTTTTCCGGCCAGCCTTTTCAGGCACACATCTACCTTGCCCTGTAAACATAAAAGGCCTCGGAAATCTTGGCAAAGGAAAAGTCACAAAAAAAGAAGGGCCCTCCGAGAGCCCTCCCCAGAAAAGGCATTACACCCCTTCTGACTGTCTGGTTGGAGGCATCTCCTCCACGTCCTTCTTAAGCTCTCCTATCTGAATTCCCAGGGCCACGCATTGACGCCCTTCCAGACAGGCCTTTATGTCTTCCTCGTCAAGATAGTGATCAAGTTTCTTGCCCTTTCGTTCAAGGTGTACTACCCAGGTCTTTTTTTCATCATCGTAATCAACATCCAGGTTTATGCCGCACTGACCAATGTCTGGATAGATCTCTAGAATCTTCTTGCAAAGTTCTTTTTTGTCCATGGCGCCCTCCTTTTCTCTTATTTTTGTTGCGTGTTTTATAATAAGTTAGGTAGCATTCACTACAAATCAACTGCTAAAAATCGATTTTGTCCAAATTTAAAAAAATATGAGAAAGCAAGAGAATCCCTCAGTTTTCAAACCGCCTACCGGCACAGACCCGCGGGGCATAGGCCCACTATTTCCACTTTTTGTTTACGGGACGCTTAAACGTGGCTTTTGCAACCATCATTTTCTTTCTGGAAGAAACACGATCTTTCTTGGACGGGCCCGAACCAAGAAAAATCTTGCCCTCTTTGTGGGCCGTTTTCCATACGTGACTGCCCGAAAAAGGATATGCCCCATAAGCGGGGAGCTCTACCTTGTTGACAGAAACACCCTTTCAAGGATTGACTGCCTTGAGGAGCATCCCTTCTGGTACAAACGCTCCCTCACAAAGGTGGTACTGGAAGACGGCACTGTCTGGCATGCCTATCTTTACTTTAATGACCACCCAGAAGGCAGACTCATAAAAAACGGGCTCTATCAAAGGGGCGTACCTTATCCGTAGTATCCTGGAAGGCTTGCCTGCGTTTACCTATCGGTACCCCGGAGAAAACAATTTCAAGCGGCCCTTATTTGGCAAGGGCCCCTTTCATGTTTAAAGTGTCTTAAAAAAGAGCAGAGAAAATCCATGAAGGAATCAGAAAACAAGGCTGCCCTATCCAGTTTTTTCATAGAGGAAATGCCATATTACCTTCCGCAAGGGCAAGAGGTGGAGCTTGCAGAAACTGCCTACAGGTTCAGGCTCCCTCTCCTTCTAAAGGGCCCTACCGGGTGTGGAAAGACCAGGTTCATGGAGTATATGGCCTGGAGGCTAAAAAGGCCCCTTTTTACCGTTTCTTGTCATGACGATCTTTCAACCAGCGATCTTGTGGGCCGCTACCTCATAAAAGGGGGCGAGACCGTCTGGATGGATGGCCCTCTCACCATGGCAGTCAGAAACGGAGGAATATGCTATCTGGACGAGATTGTCGAGGCAAGAAAGGACACCACAGTGGTGATCCACCCCCTTGCAGATGACAGGCGGCAGCTTCCCATTGAAAAGCGTGGCGAGGTCATAAAGGCCCCGCCTGAGTTCATGCTAGCCATATCCTACAACCCGGGCTATCAAAGCGTACTAAAGGACCTCAAACCAAGCACCAGGCAGCGTTTCATTGCCCTTGACTTCAGATATCCGGATGAAGAACACGAGGTAGAAATCGTGGCCCACGAAGCCCGCATCGACGCCGGCCTTGCAGAAAGCCTTGTGCGCCTTGGACGTATGACCAGGAACCTTAAGGACCAGGGTCTTCAGGAAGGTGCAAGCACAAGGCTTCTCATCCATGCAGGAAAACTCATTGGCTCTGGTATCGAGCCCGTGCTTGCTTGTGAAACGTCAATCTGCCAGCCCCTTACTGACGATGAGGAACTGCTCCAGGGCCTTAAGGAGATGATCAGGGCGGTGTTCTAAATCATGCAGGTTCTAACAGAAAGACAGGAAACAACACCCACAGAAAAGAGGGACGAGGCCCTGAAGCAGGCCCTTTTGAACATCTTTTTTACAGACACCATTGGTTCTTGCCACGTGGAAAATGCAGTGGAATTTCTTAGGCCCCTGCCAAATGACAAGATCGGGCCTGTTCTAAGGCTTGTAAAACTCATTGCCTGCTCCGTGTCTGATCTTTTGGCCTTTAGCTTCATGGAAAACGTTGAAAGGGCCCTTTCCTTCTTGAGCGTTGACCAGCTTGAAGAATGGGTGACAGAGGCCCTTTCCATCTACGAGTCAAAGGGGCTTCATCCAGCCAGGGACTTCTTTTCAAATCCGCAGGAGACGACCCTCAGATATGGAGGGGAAAGGCGCGTAGCAACCCTTGAAGAGACCTCCCTTGGACTAAGTATGCTTGCCTGTGGACTTTCTGGAAAAAGCGTTGTCTTCAAGCCTTCAAGGATGCCTTCTACCGATACAGAGACCATCTGGATGCCCGGCTCCTTTTCCCTTTTTCCTTCAAGGCAGGATAACCGCCTTTTTTTCCGCGTCTGTGCCATACATAAGTGCGCCCAGATACGTTACAAGAGCTTTCTGTGCCCGGAAGACAGGCTAAAAGGGCTGTTCCCCGAACTGAAATGGCCAGAAAAAGGGGAAAGGCCCCCGGCAGTGGTGCTCCTTTTAAGGCTTTTAAAGGAGCAGTTCCCGGAAACGGATGTTGAAGCCTACTTTTGCCTGGCAGATCTCATACGCCTCGAACAGCATCTTTCCAGGGAGTTTAAGGGCATTGCCAGGGACATGGACCTTTTCAAGAAGCTCATTCTTGAAAGGTACGAGGGCGAAATCAGGGGGCTTTCCGGCCCTGTTGGTGAACTTGTACGCTTCATAATTTACGGTTTTAAGGATGAATCGCTTATCCAGAACCCTGCCATAAAGGGCCATGCCCTTGCCCTTTGCCGTCCAGAAAGCAGCGTCCTTGACACCTTTTGCCTTGTCAGGCAGCTTCTCCTTTTTGGGCCCATTGACTTTGGCCCCGTATCCAGGCTTCTTCCCCACGTGGGCTCCCTGAATTTAGGAGCACTTGATACGAAGATCAGGCAGAGAAGAAAGGAGCTTGAAGAAAACTTCGTTCAGATACTTGGAAGCCTTGTGGCAAAGGCGGACAAACGCCAGGGCGAAGCCGGAGGAGAGGCAGAAGAGCCCGCCAAAGGAGCAGGCCTTGGCCTAGAAGATGTGAAAGAGGCCCTGGCCATGATAATAAGCGGTGCAAAAAAGGAAGAAAGGGACGAGGCCCTTCAGCAGGAGCTGATCTCCCATCTACAGCTTCAGGGAAACGAGGAGCTTCTTGAGAAACTGGCAGAGGTATCCAGGGAAATAGTTCAGGACCTTGGCCAGGTTCCGAGTTTTTACGTCTCATCCGCCCTTGACCTTGCCACAGGTCTCTACGACCCAAGGCTTTGCGTTACCGAAACAGAAGATCAGGCGCCTGCCTTTTCTTTTCATTCGTATCCAGAGTGGGATTTCAGGCGCTCGGACTACAGGCAGAACTGGTGCACCCTCAAGGAGATGACTGCCAAGGGCTCATCTGGAAGCTTTGTAAGAGATGTCCTTAAGACCTACAAGGGCCAGGTGGAGGCGCTGAGGCGCCAGTTTGAAATGATACGGCAGGACTACAAGGTGGTGAAGAGACAAAGGGATGGACAGGAGGTGGACATAGACGCCTTTGTGGAGGCCTACACCGATCTCAAGGCCAGGCTGAGTCCGTCTGAAAATCTTTATCACAGGCTCATTCAGAACAGGCGCGACATAGCCGTCCTCTTCCTGGTGGACATGAGTGCTTCCACCGAAGGCTGGATAAACAGGGCCATAAAGGAGTCCCTGGTGCTTCTTTCAACTGCCATGGAATGCGTTGGCGATCAGTACTCCATATTTGGTTTTTCAGGCATGAGGCGAACAGGATGCCAGTATTTCGTAATAAAGGACTTCAAGGATGAGTTTTCCTATCAGGTAAAGGCCAGGATCACTGGGATAAGCCCAAAGGACTACACCAGGATGGGCCCTGCAATCAGGCACTCAACAGAAAAGCTCAAGGAGGTGGATGCGCGGGTAAAGATACTTCTCACCCTGAGTGACGGAAAACCCGAAGACTATGACGAATACAAGGGCCCATACGCCATAGAGGATACGCGAATGGCCCTCTTTGAGGCACGGCAGCAGGGCATAAAGCCCTTTTGCATCACCATAGACAAGGAGGCAAGGCAGTACCTTCCAAGGATGTATGGGGCTGCAAACTTCGTTCTGGTGCCAGACGTAAAACTTCTTCACAAGAGGGTGCCAGAGATATACAGGATTCTGACCACCTGACATCATGGCAGAGGAAAGATCAAAACGGCCCCAAAGGCTCGTCATCTTTGAGGAAAGGGGCTCAGGCGACTACAAGATAGCTGGGATAGAGGTTTACGGACGGGACATGGAAATTGCAAAGGTCTTTAACATTGAAGCACCCCTTCCCCCCATTATTGATGAGCCTGACGAGTACATAAGCGAGGATTTTCATGGGGACCTTGTGCTCAACTTTCTGAAGCACCCGGATCTTTCCGAATATCTGGTAAGACTTTGCAACAAAAAGGGCATTCCGGTTATTGCCTCAGGACAGCAAATACCTGGTGCCATCTGCCCATTTACCTGCTGCGGCCTTGGCAAGAAAGAGGGGCTTGGGGCCTACGGCCAGCAATTTGGAGTGCCAGAGTATGAGGTGGAGATAGAAGACGGCAGGATTTCGGACGTACGCGTAAAGAGGGCTGCCTCCTGCGGGGCAACCTATCAGGTGGTGCGAGAGCTCATTGGTACCGAGATAGAAAAGGCCCCAACAGAAATTTCCAGGCGTGTTCAGTACCTTTGCCTTTCAGACCCGTCTGATTTTGACCCTGTAAGCGGAAAGAGCGCCCTTCACTTTGCAGGGGAGGTCCATAAGGCAGCCCTTAAAAAGGCCATAGACAACGCACTTAAAAGGAAAGACCATGGCCCTGGTAAACATTGAAAGCGCCCTTAGAAAGGTTCTAAACAGCCTCAAAAAGGCCCAGGAAGGAAGCGGGCTTGAGATGCTATCCTACAAGCGCAACAGGGGCATAACGGTGCTCAAGGAATCCCCTGACTCTTTCGTTTTGAGGGAAAGGGGCTATGAGAACCGGGAAATATCCTGCACGTCAAAGGAGCTCCAGCGCCATCTGAAGGCCATGATGAAACGGGAATTTCCTCGCAGCAGGAAGGTGAGAATATACATGCTGGCAGATCCTTCCCAGGCAGGCATCCAAAGAAAAAAGTTGTAGGTGACAAGGTTACCACCCAAACTTTTGAGGCCAAAGTCTCTTGACAAAGGGTATGGCGGCATGTAAACAGTGAGGCAGTTTTTTTGAATTCTGGTTCACCCTAAAGAGGCCATCTGTCGGCCTTCAGGAAAGACAAGATGATGCATTTCACATCATACACTCGTGAACCAGTCGTTGGAAATCCATAACAAAACATAGGAGATCACCAATGAAAGAAGTAAGAATTCATGGCCGAGGCGGACAGGGAGGTGTTACCTCTGCAGAGCTTGTTGCTACCGCCGCAATTGCTGAAGGAAAGTATGCCCAGGCCTTCCCCAGCTTTGGCCCTGAGAGGAGGGGTGCACCGGTTGCAGCATTTATCCGGGTTAGCGACAGCCAGATCAGGACCAGGGAAAAGGTCTACCATCCGGACATCGTCATGGTGCTGGATCCGTCTCTTCCAGCGCTAGTCAATGTGGCCGAGGGACTCAAGGATGACGGAATTGTCGTTCTCAACACAGAGCTTTCAGAAGATGAAATCAGGGACAAGTTTGGTATCAAGTCCAAGCTCGCCATGGTGGATGCAACTAAGATAGCCACTGAGGAGCTGGGCCTGCCCATCACCAACACCACCATGCTTGGGGCCCTTTTAAAGGCAACAGGCATTGTCGACAAGGACGCCCTTTTCGAGGCCCTTGAGAAGCGTTTCGGCAGGTTGGCAGAGAAAAACAAGGCTGCATTGGACAGGGCCTATAACGAGACAGTAATTGCTGGATAACAAAACCAAAAATATTAAGGAGTTTGTGATATGGCCAATTCAGACGCCATAGTAGGCTGGAAAACAATAACCTTTGGATGCCATATCCTGGAGCCTGGCAACGCTGCGAACTTCAGGACCGGGGATTGGCGCTCTCAGAGGCCAGTGGTTGACAAGGAAAAGTGCATCAAGTGCGGCATGTGCTGGGTGTTTTGCCCGGATATGGCTTACAGTCAGGACGAGGATGGATACTTTGTGGTGGACTTGGAATATTGCAAGGGTTGTGGCATATGCGCCCACGAGTGCCCCAAAGATGCCATAACGATGGTTCCGGAGGAGGGGTAATATCATGTCAAAACGCGTGGGAATAGAAGTTTCGATTGCAATCGCTGAGGCAGTTGGTCTGGCAAGGGCAGAGGTCATACCTGCCTACCCCATCACACCCCAGACCCATATTGTGGAACATTTGTCAGAGATGGTGGCAAACGGGGAAGTGGATGCAGAGTTCGTCCCTGTAGAGAGCGAACACGCAGCAATGAGCTGCTGCTGCGGCTCCATTGCGGCTGGGGCAAGGACCTTTACCTCCTCAAGCTCCCAGGGGCTCAGCCTCATGAGCGAGATCCTTTACATCCCCAGCACCATGAGGCTTCCCATTGTGATGGTGGTTGCCAACAGGGCAATGTCCGCACCAATCAGCATCTGGAATGATCACCAGGACATTATGGTTCAAAGGGATATCGGCTGGATTCAGACCTTTGCAGAAAACGGCCAGGAGGCAGTGGACCTTACACTTCACGCCTTCCGGGTGGCAGAGGACAGAAACGTCTCCCTGCCAATGATCGTAAACATCGACGGTTTCACCCTGAGTCACGTCATTGAGCCAATAGAGCTTCCTGACCAGGAAGAAGTGGACAAGTTCCTTCCCCCGTTCAAGCCCCGTTACAAGCTTGATCCAAGGCGTCCAATAAGCATGGGGCCTGTTGGAATTCCTGAGGTCTACACCGAGGCCAAGGTTGCCCATGACAAGGCAATGAAAAAGGCCAAGAGATATATCCTCAAGGCATGGGATGAGTTTGAGGAAATCTTTGGAAGAAAGTACAATCCCGTGGAATCCTACAGGACAGAAGACGCAGAGGTGCTGCTTGTAACCATGGGCAGTATCTCCGAAACCGCAATGACTGCAGTGGATGCCATGAGGGACGCCGGACAGAAGGTTGGTCTCTTGAGAATCCGCCTGTGGAGGCCCTTCCCTGGCCAGGAATTCAGAAAGGCGGTAGGAAAGGCCAAGGTCCTGGCAGTCATAGACCGGTGCCTGCCACCAGGGGCCCTGTGCGGTCCTGTTGGGGCAGAACTGCGTTCCCTCTTCTACAAGATCCCCGGAGCACCGAAGATATTCAGCTTCGTGGCCGGTCTTGGCGGAAGGGACGTAACGGTGGAACGTTTTGAAGAAATCGTGGACAAGGCAAGGGCATTTGCCAAGAAACGTCCAAGAGAACTCTACGAAGTGATTGGGGTGCGGGAAAAATGATACCAGAATTCGAAAAATTCAAAGGCTTTAAGGCAAAGAATCTACCAAAGGATGAACCCTTGTCATCGGGGCACAGGGCATGCCAGGGCTGCGGCGAGGTGCTTGCCCTGAGGATGGTCATGAAGGCCCTTGGCAAGGATGTAATAGTTTGTAATGCAACGGGTTGCATGGAGATCATCACATCTCCATATCCACACACCGCCTGGAAGGTGCCATGGATACACATTGCCTTCGAGAATGCCGCCTCCGTTGCCTCAGGCGTGGAGTCTGCAAGGAGAGTACTTGCCAGAAAGGGCAAGATACCAAAGAAGCATGTTGATATCCTGGCGGTTGGCGGTGACGGCGCCACTGGAGACATTGGTCTTCAGTTCATCTCCGGTGCCATGGAAAGGGGTCATGACTTCCTCTACGTATGCCTTGACAACGAGGCGTACATGAACACAGGAGTTCAGCGTTCAGGCTGTACACCCTACGGCGCCATGACAACAACCAGCCCACCGGGCAAAAAGAGCTTCGGACAGGTGACCTGGAAGAAGAATGTTCCGGCCATAATGGTGGCCCACAACATTCCATATGTGGCAACTGCCTCACCTGCCTACTTTGTTGACCTCATGAACAAGGTCAAGAAGGCCGCCCTGGTCAAGGGCCCTGCCTACGTTCACATATACTCTCCATGCCCAACAGGCTGGGGTTCAGCAGGTGAGCGTTCCATTGAGATATCCAGGCTGGCCGTTGAGACCAAGGTCTTCCCCCTCTACGAGGTCATTGAAGGCCGTTACATAATCAGCAGGAAGATAACCAAGCCAAAGCCCGTTACCGAGTATCTCAAGGGCCAGAGGCGCTTCCGCCACCTGGACGAGGAGCACATCGAGTACATCCAAAGAAGGGTGGATGCAGAATACGAGAAGCTACTGAGGCTCGCTGAAATGGACTAAGGGGCAAACAAAAACAAGCCTCCTTTCAAAAGAAAGGGGGCTTTTTTTTGGCATGACAAAACTGAAGAGCAGACACATACTTGGCATATCCCACCTGGATCGTAAGGAGATATCCTTCATACTCGATACTGCCGAATCCCTGAAGGAGATCCTTGAAAGACCCATCAAAAAGGTGCCGCCCCTGAGGGGCAGGACCATTGTAAACCTATTTTTCGAGCCAAGCACCAGGACAAAGCTCTCCTTTGAGCTTGC
>Ga0256832_1000649_pt1 | contig 22783 bp, 22 predicted proteins | sample 134614metaG_FD_190534 | JGI IMG/M metagenome (GOLD analysis project Ga0256832, IMG submission 190534) | Hydrothermal vent microbial communities from Lau Basin, Pacific Ocean - 134-614 | ecosystem: Environmental > Aquatic > Marine > Hydrothermal vents | place: Pacific Ocean: Lau Basin | collected... | reverse complement strand
CAGGAGCTACTATTATAGGTGGACTGCTTTTAGGTTTAAATAGGAAAGCCGCCGCCGAATTTTCATTTTTACTGGCAGTTCCTACAATGTTAGTTGCTACAACTTATGACACCTTGAAACACTTCAACGAATACCAGTTCGACCAGTGGACTACGTTGTTAGTTGGATTTATAACTGCGTTTATTTTTGCAATTCTTGCCATTAAATTTTTCTTGAAATTTATTACAAGACATACATTTATCCCGTTTGGAATTTATAGAATAATTTTAGGAATTATCTTTTTATTTTATCTTAATTCTTTATGAAAAAAACGAACCCTAATTTCAGGGTTCGTTTTTATTAGATTAAAAATCGATAACTAAAGATGTCAAGAATGTTGTGTCTGTATGTTTTAAACCTGATGAAGGAAGTTGATTTTGATAAGCAACTTTATAACTTACACCTAATGATACATGTCCGTTAATTTTTGATTCGATGCCTGCTTCTGCATTTACGAAATATTTATCCGTGTCGCTGAATGAAACTAAATAATCACCGTCAAATTTGAATTTTAAATTTTGTTGAATTTGCCATCTATAGTTTAGTGCAAAATCACCAGCGGCATAAGAATCAGAGCTATCTGTAGAACCTGGTGCAAACTTATCGTAATAATATGAAAGTGTTGCAAGACCTTTTAATTGATGTTTTTCATTTTTTATGATGTCATAACCTAAACCAGGACCAAGTGATAATCTATAATCATAACCTGAAAATTTGTCAGCTAAATAGTTTGCTGTTAAAAACCCAAACATTCTTTCTGAGATTGTTCTTTCCCATCTACCGTTTAAGTTCCATTTATTAGCAGTTTCTGAACCGTTATTTTTTGCATAAAGTCCCTCGAACTTTATGTAATATCTATTTACCTGTTCTTCTTTTTTGACCTCAGCTTTTGAAGCAAATGTTTGTGTATCTGTATTACCAGAAGTTACAACATAAGAAAGTTCTACATGGGTTTTCCATTCTGCTGGTTTTTGGTCAGCTGCATACACGCTCCCTCCAACACCAATGGCAAGAATAGAAATCGCCGCTAAAGATTTTTTGAACATAATTATACCTCCTTCGTTAAATTTATATGAGTTTATGTTTATATTTTTATGTTGTTATATTTCCAAGATATCAAAAAAAATGAGAGTTGTAAAGGATTTAAAATAAACCCTCCATAGAGGAGGGTTATGTGTGTAGATTATGGACAGTTAGAAACTTCTAATTTATATGCGGTTACATTTTGTGATGGTATTCCAATAGTTCTTGTATTAGTACCTATTGGGCTTACTTGTTGTAACGTTGTATTTGGAATAGCAATATCAGCAGTTCCTTTATATAACTTAGCTCTTATCATACCTGTTTCAGAAGATACACAACCACTATCATATATGGCTGTGCTACCATAGCTTGCATTACTTATAGGGTTTGTCGAGTTTGTGCCAAGATATAGAATACCCTGCGTCTTATCTTCAAGAGTAACAGTTGTAGTTCCACTGCTGTATGGAGCTTTTAGAAGATATGTGTTGTCTTTACGTTCTGCCACCACATATGGAACATTAGTTCCATTTATATTATCTATAAATTCTATTACAGTTCCGTACCAGTTAGTTTCAGAAGTTCCATTATTGTTTACTTCAATGGTAGAAATTTCAGTAATTATATTTGAGAAATATCCAAATCCTACTGCATTCAAGATATCACTATCTGAAGTTATCCATCCACAACTTTCTTTATCTGTTCGAGTTATTTGCCATGTTCCGTCACTATTACCATCTCTATTTTCATCATAATTTCCACTTGCACTGTTTCCATCATTACTTACAGTTCCTGTATATTGAACTCCCGCAGCGATTCCAAATTCGATGTTATATCCACTTAGAGTTCCTGTTACAGAACCTACTAACCCTTGACCTTGAATGTACAAATTACCACCTAAGTTGTTACCTGTTTGTTGTAACTCTACACATATCTGACCAGTTGTTCCGTCGTTTCCTGTATAGCTACCTTCCCATACACCTGTTATGTTAACAGAAGGTGTTTGTACCTGTATGAACTCAGCACTGCAAATTTTATTGGCATCCATGGTAATTGTACATGATGGATTTGTTCCACACGAAGAACAGTCACTGCCCCAGCCATTAAATGTGTAACCATTATTTGGGTTAGCAATTAAAGTAACTTGTGTATTTTCATCATACGATTTAGTACAACTTCCAGCATTTTCCTGACAATTAATTCCGAGTGGATTGCTAACTACAGAACCATTTCCTGTCACTAAAACATTTAAAGTGGATTGAGTATATGCTTTAAACACAACGGTTACAAGTCTATAGTAATTCATAGAGACAGTACATGTAGTCTTATCTGGAGATACATTATCACATCCAACCCAGTCATATATATAGTTTCCAGTATCAGGTTGTGCAGTTAATGTGACTGTTGTTCCCTGTTCATAGTCTTCATAACAATAATCCCCACAATATATTCCAGGAGGATTACTTGTAACAATGCCGTTTCCAGTTTTATATACATAAAGGGTATAAAGAGGTTTAGGTACAGGTATATCATTTAAAGTTACAATGTACTGATAGTTACTATCTGCAGGTTGAGCTTCATCTTTTACTTCATCGTAATTAATTTGCCCATCTGCCTTAAATATTGAATAGTAAAAGAGTTGTGTGGGGCCTCTTCCACCATCTTCATACTCTTCATATTCTTCATCATAATCCAATAGCGTGTAAACGTAAAGCAGTTCGTTACATGGAACAGTCGCTGAAAATTCACCATTGTTATTGGTAAGTACATAAGTATCTAAAAGATTCTCGTCTGTTACATTAACCCATACATCGTGAGCTGGTGTGTCATCATAATATTTAACTACTCCATTTACCTGGCATAGTTTTTCTGTTAAATCAATTGTGTTTGTTTTTGTTGGGCAGTTATTAGGATCTGTTCCTAGTGTTATATCTTCAGATTTGGTAATTATTACGCTTTGGTTATCAATAGTTTTGGAATACTGATAGTATAATTTAGCTTTAATATCCCCATCATTTGCTATATTCCACGTTTTTAATATTAGAGTTCCAGTTTGATCAGGATATCCACCTAAAGAGTATAGGAAACTTTGATTGTCATCATCATCTTCTAACCATGCAAAAACATTTGTAAATGGTTGACCATTTTGATCTTTAAATATTTTTGTGAAACAAAGTTCAGTTGGTGGAGTAACTACTGGATAGTCTAAGTTACAATAAGTGAAATTTGGATTAGTTATAACTATAACTGTGTTAAATCCATAATTATCTTGGCAGGTTTGAATAGCATCGAATCCTTGTGTTACTGCGTCATCACTGTCAATACTGCCATCATTATCAATATCAATAGTTCCGACACCTAATAGTTCCCATGCCCCAGTTAAATTATTGTATCTATAAAATGGAATATTATAGCCGTTTAATTCATTTGAATTTAAATTTGAACATATTTCTGGATCATTAGATCCTGTACAAAAATCTCCTTGGAGATTATCACAAACAGTATCATTAATCAATCTTGTTATACGGTATGTAGTAGCTTCAGTTGCTGAAGGACTATTTTCACGGAATACTGGATTACCGTTTTCATCTGTAATGGAAATATAGTTAAAACCTAAAGATATCAATCTATTTCCATTCTCGTCAACATAATCACCTGGGAACTTATCTGCATCTTTATCAGGATCAAAAGAACTTAAACCAACTTTTAATGCTTTAACTTCAGAAGGAATAGAATCTCTTGGAATTTCCATTGAAAATTCTGGAATACCATCCATTACCCTAATTTGATTACCTGTAGCAATAACTTTTTTTCCATTACTTCGTTTTATCAACGCTATTTTTATAACTTTTTGACCTGTTGATGAAATTGTTACAGTGTTGTTATTCAAAGGAATTATAGACTGACTTTCTACTGGGGAAAGAACAGCATTAATGCTCATATCATGAGGTTTATCAAAGTTAACTCTTTTACTCCAATCTGCATATCCATCTTTTGTTACATTTACAACGAGATAACCACCATCCTTATCCATCTTTACAGATTTTTCAAACTGATTGTTTAAAGCAGTTCCTTCCACAGAATCCCTTTCTTTTGAACCATCTTTGTTGTAAGAGAGTATTGAAACTTCTGCTCCATCAACATTAGAAGTGACTGTTACATTTGCTGTTTCTGTATTTGAACTCCCACCACCACCACAACTTGGTAAATAGAGAAATGATAAGAATAATAAAAGAATTGAAAGTTTTGAAAATTTTGATCTCATGCTCTACCCTCCTATTGTTTTCAATAAAAAATTTATGAAATTAAAATTATTTTTTCAATAAAAAAATTTTTAATATAAAAATTAATTTATATAGTATCATCTGTTTTAAGTAGAAAGATTAGTATATATTTTCTCGTATTCTTTATGAACTCAAAGACTCCATTTTTATATCAGTTTTATGCACATCAGATTTTTATATAGAATGTTTTTTATGAAGTTATCTTTCTAAGATATTATTAGTATATTCATATGCTATAATTATAAAAAATGCAGAAGGTGGTGTGTGATGAAAAAATTATTGTTAGCTTTATTGATTATTGGAGTTGTTTCGGTTTCTTCATTTGCTTCTGAAAAGAAATTTGGAATTGGTCTTGCTGCAGGTAGTATTACAGGAATTTCAATGAAATACTGGACTGCTCATACTGAAGCTATTGAGATAGAGGCAGGATGGTCATTAAAACATAATAGTTATTACTCCATTTATGCAACTTATCTTTTTCATAATTTTAAAACACTTAGAGAACTCGTCAGTAAGGAAATTTTAGGAGATATTCCTATTTATACAGGTCTCGGTATAAGAACAAGATTCGGCGAAGGAACCGATGAGTTAGGATTGAGAGTCCCTTTAGGTGTAGCATATATGTTTGGAACTCTTCCTCTTGATACATTTGTTGAAGTTGCACCTGCTTTAAATCTTTATCCTTCAACAACACTTTACGTGGATGTTGTTTTAGGCGTAAGATACTATTTTTAAGCATTTAGAAGATGGTTGACCACGTCTTCCATCTTCATTCCCCTTGATCCTTTTATTCCTATTACTGCTTTTTCATTTTTTAGTTCTTTTAATAGATTTTTTGATAGTTCTTCTTTAGAAGAAAAGTGCTTCAGATCTTTTTTATTACCTATTACATCTTTTATAAACTTTACTTCGTCTCCGTAAAGATAGATTTTATCTATGTTTGAACTTAATAGGTATTGCCCTATCTCTCTATGAAGTTTTTCTGAATGCTGTCCTAACTCAAGCATATCACCTATTACTATAACCTTTTTTTCCTTAAAGGCATTTAAAACATCTATAAGATTTTTTAGAGACAAAGGATTACTGTTATAAGTATCATCTATTATGGTTAGATTCCCTTTATTTATTGTTTTAAATCTTCCTTCTATCTCTTTAAAATCTTCTAAAATTTTTAAAGGTTTTAAAGGATCTAATCCAAGTGCATAAAGAACACCTGCCACTGCTCCAATGTTGTGAAAAATAGCTTTATTGAATGTTGGAATTTCTAAAATGATCTTTTCTTTTTTGTATTTTATAGTTCCTTTTATGCCGATATCAGTAATTTTAACATCCGAAATCTGTATATCTGCGTCTGATTCTGTTCCAAACGTTATATAGTTTATCAGTTTGCTTTCGTAATAAGGTAGAAAAAATTCTGGTAAAACTGCAAATTCACCAGTATCAAATATTTCTCCTTTAGCTTCTACTATATCTTTAAAGGTTCCAAAACCTTCATTGTGGGCATCTCCTACTGTTGTTAAAACTGTTATATCAGGTTCTAATATGTTTACGAGTTCAGATATATCTCCTTTTTTGTTAGCACCTAATTCAAAAACGCCTATTTCTGTATTTTCAGGAATGTTTGATAATGTTAGAGGCAATCCAATGTGATTGTTGTAGTTTCCTTCTGTGCCGTAGGTTTTAAAAAATTGCGATAAAACCAACTTTAAAAGTTCTTTTGTTGTAGTTTTCCCTGCTGTTCCTGTTATTCCTACTGCCTTTTGTAAATTATTTCTCTTATATTTTCCTACTTTGGTTAATGCATCCAGTGTGTTATCAACTAAAATTCCATTAGGAAAGGAAACTTCTTTTTCTGAAAAATATCCTACTGAACCATTTTCAAGGGCATTTTGTATAAAATTATGACCGTCTGTGTTTTCGCCTTTTAAAGGAACGAAAAAAGTTTCTTTTTGTGCTTTTCTACTGTCTATTATGAATTTTTCAATTTTTTGTGGTTGTTCAGGATTGATTAATCTTCCATTGGTTATTTTTGCGATATCTTTTATATCCAAGCTACAAACCTCTTATATTTTGTAGCCTATATTATATGCCAAAAATCGCATATTTTAACCACAATAAACCGAGAGCTACTATAACTGTAATTACTGTAACAGGCGTTCCCGCTTTTACGAAATCCCAAAATTTTATCGGATATCCTTCCCTTTCAGAAAGACCTGCTGCCACAACGTTTGCTGAAGCTCCTATAATTGTCAGATTTCCTCCCAAACACGCACCGAGGGCCAATGCCCACCATAAAGGTTCTGTGTTGAATGTTGCTTCTTTTCCTAAATCTATTAGGACATATGACATTGCCATTGTAAAAGGAATATTGTCAACAATTCCTGAGATAATTGCAGATAGTGAACCTAAAATCAGTATCCCTGACATAGGATCTTTTATTACATCTGCCACATAGTGGGCGACGGTTTCAAAAACGCCTGTAGATTCTAAGGCACCTATTACTATAAAAAGCCCTAAGAAAAATGTCAGTGTTGTCCATTCAACTCTTTCAAATACTTTCTCAGGATTTTCTTTTGACCAAAGTAAAAGAACTGATGCCATAAACAGAGCTATTGTTCCTGCTTCTAAATGCAGGGTGTGATGAAGGAAGAATAGTAAAACAGTTGCTCCAAAAACTATAAGTCCTTTTCTCATAAGGACTATGTCGTACTCTACAGGATGGTCTGTTATTATTTTTTCTAACTCTTTTGGATCAGTTATTTTTGGTGTTAAATCCCCTTTAATTTTCATAAAAAGTGTAAAAACGATAGTTCCTACAACGTGTGTAACAATCACAATAGGAGCTAAATTTATAATAAAATCATTAAATGTAAAATGTCCCAATGAACCTATTATGATGTTAGGTGGATCACCTATTAGAGTTGCTGTTCCGCCAATATTAGAAGCTAAAACAGTGGCTATTATATATGGAACAGGTTTTAATTTTAATTTTGTCGTCAATGATATAAGTATAGGAACCATAAATAGAACTGTTGTTACGTTATCTAAAAATGCAGATAAAAACGCAGTTAGGAATGTGAATGTTAAAAGTATTTTTAATGGCTCTCCTTTTGTTATTCTTAAAGCCTGAGCGGAAAGAATAGAGAAAAATCCGCTTTCAATTAAAACAGAAACTATAACCATCATTCCGATCAATAGAAAGATGGTATTATGGTCAATTGCCTCCCAAGCTTCTTTCGGAGTAATCAGTCCAAGGAATATAGCAAGTGTTCCCCCAAAAAGTGCTGCTGCAACACGATGAAAATATTTTTCCAATATTATCATCGTATATGTTCCAACAAATAGAAGAATAGAAAGCCAGTATAAAAGTTGATGAGTTACGTTTATTCCAAATACTGCCAATAAAGATTGATGTTCGCCCATTATTCTTCTTCCTTGTTATCTAAAAATATTCCTAATGAAACCTGAAGATTTTCGATAAATGCAGTTTTGTCTTTTACTTTGCTATTTACAATGATGAAATTAAATCCTCTTTCTATTGCGAATAGATTAATCTCTTTCTTTGGCTCGCCTAATATAGTTATTAAATGGTAAGGTTGATTTTGCACTGCATTTTCTATTTTTCTTACTATTTCTTTTTCTTTTTCCTCTATCATTGCTTCTATTATTTCTTCTGCTTCTTCTTCCGTATGAGTTTTTCGTATGGTTAGTTCGTAAAAATCTTCATAGAATGAGTAAACAAATGTTACTTCTCCTATGATTTTTTTAACAAATTCGTACGCAGTTTTTATATAAAACTCAGAAACTTCTTTATTTACATATATCAAAGCCTTTTGAATATTATCTTCATCTTCTTGAAGAAAAATGACATTGTATTTTTCTATTGTTTTTAAGAGTTTTTCTGCATTTGTATGTGTAAATATATGTTTTAATGGATTTATTTTTTCTTCTGTTAAGATAACTAAATCAGGGTTTTCTTTATTTATAGTGGCTTTCAAAGATTTCAGATCATCAAACGATTTTATTCTATATTTGATGTTTGTTCCTTTTAATTTTTCTTCTATGAAGGTTAAAACATCTCCAGATAATTTGTATAAAAAAATCAAAAGCTCTGCTTCTAACTTTCCTGCAATACATTGGGAAATATTAAAATTTTTTTCATTAAATTTTTCCATCTGGATAAATATTATTTTTTGAAAAGTCATACTTCTCCCTCTCTGTATTAACACTTTATTTCGTTAAATGTATATTATAACTTTATTTTTTAAGTTGAATTAATGGAAGAGGGAGTTCCTCCCTCTTTGTGATAGATTATTCTTCACCTTTTAAGATACTTAAGAGATTAAACAACATCCAGAACAGATTAACAATATCAAGGAACAATGCTATTGCTATTTCAACAGGTGTTCCTTTTTCATGTACAAGTCTTGATGTGTCATAAAGGATAAAACCTGAAAACACAAGTGCTCCCATTCCTGACATTACAAGTGTTAATGTATCATTTTGCCAGAAAAGACCCAGCACTGCCATAATTACAACTAAAACCAATCCTGTAAAAAGAAATCCACTTAAAAAGCTGAAATCTTTTTTACTAATAAAGACATAAGCTGTTAATGAACCAGTTATAGCTGCTGTTAAACCAAAAGCCTGTTTAAAAATTACAATAAGTGCAGGAGAATTTAAAATAACTGCAATGGCAGGTGCATCAAAAAATCCTACCGTAAATGTAAACAGACAAAAAAATACGTATCCTAATGTATTATGCTGATTCATTAAAGCAAGAAACATTGTTCCGATTGTAGCCACAAGAGCGATAATTAGATACATCCATTTTCCCAGTGCTGCCAACTGTGGTAAGAACTGAAGTCCGACCACCGTTCCTACTGCCATTAATATAAAACCTACCGTTAAAAGTAGGTATGTTTTTGCCAATAAACTGGCTTTTTCTTCCTGAGGTACAGGAATTGATTGAGTATTAAGTCTCATATTTCTCCTCCAAAATTTTTATTTAAATTTGTCCCATTTCTTTTGCTATTTCATAAAGTCTTCTTATTCGTTCTTCTGTTGGTGGATGTGTTGAGAACAACGAAGCTAAAGAAGTTCCTTTTAAAGGATTTATTATCATCATATGTGCTGTTCCAGGATTTATTTCCTGTGCTGCAACTGGTGCAAGTTGCTCTGCAGCTTGTTCTAATTTTTGTAAAGCCCTTGCTAAGCATAGAGGACATCCTGATATTCTTGCTCCTGTTTCATCTGCTGCAAATTCCCTTGAACGGGATACTGCCATTTGAATAATCATTGCGGCAATTGGTGCAAGAATAAATAATAAGATAGAACCAATTATTCCTCCTATTCCACCTCCTTCTTCATCATGTCCACCAAAAAGGTTTGACCAGAAAGCCATTTCTGCAAGCATAGATATAGCACCACCAATAGTAGCGGCTATGCTTGAGATTAGAATATCTCTATTTTTTATATGTGCTATTTCATGGGCTAAAACACCTTTTAATTCTTCAGGTGTTAAAATCTGAAGAATTCCAGATGTCACAACCACTGCTGCATGTTCTGGGTCCCTTCCTGTTGCAAAAGCATTAGGAATATCTATGGGAGCCAAATATATTCTCGGTTTTGGAATGCCAGCTTTTCTGGCTAGTTCTTCGACCATTTGATGAAGCCATGGAGCTTCTTCATACGGAATTTCTACAGCATTATACATGCGTAAAGCCATTTTATCTGAATACCAGTAAGCAAAAAAGTTCATTGCCATTGCAAAGAAAAAGGCAATGACCATACCAGTTTGCCCACCTAATAATTTACCAACTACAAGGAACAGCCCTGTTAAAATACCAAGCAAAAGGACTGTCTTCAGGTTTTGCATACTTTTCCTCCTTTAATTTATTTTTATTAAAAATTAAACGAACTATTTAATGTATCCCATTTTTATTAAATTTGCTTTAAATAAAAACATATTGATTTGTAAAAACAGTTTTTAGCAATAAAATTTATGTAATAAAGACTTACAATTCTATGACAAAGGTAATAAAATGAGCAATTTTTCTTATCAGGAGATAGAACAAAATTTCCTACAATTAAAAAAAGATTTAACAAATTTAAAAAATGAACTGAAGAACTTAGGTAATAATGAATTTCATCTAATTGTTGAAAATGCAGGAGAAGGAATAGTTGTTGTTCAGGATTTTAAAATTGTTTATGCAAATAAAAAAATATCTCAAATTACTAAATACAGTGTAGAAGAAATTAAGAGTTTACCCTTAGAAACATTTGTATATAAAGATGATTTAGATAGAGTTTTATTAAACTTAGAGAAACGATTTAAAGGACTACCTGTTGAAAAAGAGTATGATTTTAGGCTTGTTACAAAAGATGGGGAAATTAGATGGTTTCATATAAGACCTGTAATTATTCAGTGGAATGGAAAAAAAGCAGTTTTAGATTTTTTAGTTGATATAACAGAAAGAAAGAAACTAGAACAAAATCTTGAAAATGCGATATCAATTTTAAATGCCACTTTAGAGTCAAGCTATGATGCTATTTTAGTCGTCAGTAAAGATAGAGAAGTTCTGTATTACAACAATAAATTCCTTGAAATGTGGGGAATTCCAAAAGAAAGCGTAAAAACAAAGCCAACTACGGAACTTTTAAAAATAGCAAAGCAAAAAGTTAAAAATCCTGATGAGTTTGAAAGAAAAGTCCAGAAACTTTATAAAAATAATGATTATTATTCTCATGATTTTATAGAAATGAAAGATGGAAAGCTATTGGAAAGATATTCCGTTCCATATGAAGTAGATGGAGAGGCTAAAGGAATTGTCTGGTTTACAAGGGATATTACAGAAAAGAAAAAATTTGAACAAAAAATTATTGAAAGTGAAAAGAAGTACAGAGAACTTGTAGAAACAGTAAATAGTATAGTTCTTAGATGGAAACCAGATGGAACAATAACATTTATAAATAAGTTTGGAGCTTCTTTTTTTGAGTATGATATTGATGAATTAGTAGGTAAAAATGTACTCGATACTATCGTTCCAGATAAAAGTATTGACGGAAGAAATCTAAACTTGATGATAAAAGATATAGTGAGAAATCCATTTTCGTATGAAAAAAATGAAAATGAAAATATAACAAAAACAGGGAAAAGGGTATGGATACTTTGGGCAAATAAACCTGTTTTTGATGAATCAGGAAAATTGGTAGAAATTTTATCCATTGGCAATGACATTACCGAGAAAAAGGAATATGAGAAAAAGCTTATAAAATTAGCAACCACGGATATTTTAACAGGGGTTTATAACCGATTAAAATTTGAAGAGATTTTCAGACAGAAAATAGAAGACAGTAAAAGATATGGAAATATTTTATCTTTAGCAGTTATAGATATAGACTTTTTTAAAAAAATAAATGATACATACGGTCATCAAACTGGTGATAAAGTTTTAAAAGGAATTACTTCTTTAATAAAAAATAGTATTCGAAAATCAGACATTTTTGCAAGATGGGGAGGAGAAGAGTTCGTTTTACTTTTACCTGAAATTCCTAAAGAAAAAGCATTGATTCTATTGGAAAGATTGAGAAAAGCTATAGAAAGAACAGATTTTCATGGTATAAAGACCACAATAAGCATAGGTTTAACACAGTTTTTCGCAGATGATGATGAAAAAACATTTTTATCCAGAGCAGATAAAGCCCTCTATAAAGCCAAAGAGGCAGGTAGAAATAAAGTAATAATGCTGTAATTATTTTTTTTCCAACATTTTTTCTTTCTTTAGAGCCTCTTTAAGCTTGTTTAAGAGATCATCCACTCCTTCTTTTGTTACAAGTGATACAGGAACAAATTCTATTCCTTTTTCTTTAAAATAATTTTTAAGTTTTTCTATTTCTGTTTTATCGGAGAGCATATCTATTTTGTTCCCAACTACAATCTGAGGTTTTTTTAAAAGTTCAGGTGAGTAATTTTCAAGTTCTTTATTTATTTTTTCAAATGCTTCAATAGGATCTCTTTCTTTGAAATCTGAAATGTCTATGACGTGTAATAAGAACTTTGTTCTCTCTATATGTCTCAGAAATTCATGACCTAATCCATGCCCTTCTGATGCACCTTCTATTAGTCCTGGTATATCTGCCAATACCACTGACTCACCAATATCAAAATGAATAACTCCTAATACTGGAGACAATGTCGTAAAAGGATAATCTGCAATCTTTGGTTTTGCGTGTGACAATGTGGATATCAATGTAGATTTTCCTGCGTTTGGAAAACCTATTATTCCTACATCTGCTAAGAGTTTTAGTTCAAGTTCTATCCATTTTTCTTCACCTTTTTCTCCTTCTTCTGCTTCCATCGGTGCCTGATTCGTTGGAGATTTAAATGCTGTATTACCTTTTCCGCCTTTTCCACCTTTTGCTACCACAAATTTTTCCCCACTTTTTGTAAGATCAGCAAGTACTTCTCCTGTTTCTGCATCTTTCACAACAGTTCCTACAGGAACTTTTATATAAAGATCTTCTCCTGCTTTTCCAGATTTGTTTCCACCTGATCCGTGTTGTCCTCTTTGGGCTTTGTAATGTCTTTTGTATTTGAAATCCATCAATGTTTGGAGTCTATCATCAGCAACCAAAATAACATCTCCACCTTTTCCTCCGTTTCCTCCAGCAGGTCCTCCCATTGGAACAAACTTTTCCCTACGAAAAGCAACACAACCATTACCACCATCACCTGCTTTAACATATATTTTTGCTTTATCAACAAACATCTTAGTCTCCTCTTGTTAGATTTTTGATAATAATTTATTACTTTTCGCTGAATATGGAAGGTCTGGAAGAAAGAAGTTTTTTAGTATAAGGATGTTTTGGATTTTCAAATATTTCAAAAACATCCCCTGTTTCAACTATCTCACCTTTATAAATAACAAGAACCCTGTCAGCGACTTCAGCCACAATACCAAGATCATGTGTGACCAAAAGAATTCCAACTTTTAGATTCTGTTTTAAAGATTTAAATAATTTTAAAATCTGTGCAGAAACCGTAACATCAAGAGCAGTTGTTGGCTCATCGGCAAGTAAAAGTTTAGGATAATTTGCGATTGCGATTGCTATGGCAACTCTCTGTTTTAGTCCACCTGACATTTCGTGTGGATACTGCTTGAATCTAATTTCTGGATGAGGAATTTTTGCATTTTCCATTGCCTCTATTGCTTTTTTATAAGCTTCTCCTTCTGAGATACTCTGATGTGCCAGAATAGTCTCTACTATCTGTTCTCCTATTGTAAACAATGGATTTAAAACTGCAGATGGTTCCTGAAATATCATAGATATATGGTTTCCTCTGATATCTCTTTTTTGTTCATCTGTTAGAGATTTAAGATTTTTATTTTTATATTTATCTATATTCAAAATGATATCGCCTTCAACTCTGGCATATTTAGGAAGTATATCCAATATAGCCTGACAGGTTACACTTTTTCCCGAACCTGATTCACCTACAAGGGCAACTATTTCTTCTGGAAAAATTTCAAAGGATATTCCTTTTAAAGCTTCTATTATTTGATCTTCTATAAGAAAGTCAACTTTTAGATTTTTTAGTTTTACCAGATATTCCATAGTAGATAGGAAAGGGGATATAATCCCCTTTTTGTATTATTTTAAAATGTCTATGATTTTTTCTAAAGTTTCTGCTTTCATTGCCCCAGAGATCATCACATTGTGAGGGAAAATTATGGTAGGTGTCCCTGAGATTTTAACGTTTTTACCAAATTCTATACTTTTTTCTATAGATGGTTTTGCATCTGCACAAGGTTTGCTAAGGCTTTTTAATTTTCTTTTATCATTCTTTAAAGCTGCTTCGAAACTTTCATGAAGTATTTTTTGTTTCTCTTTTAAAGATTTAGTACAAACTATATTTTCTGAAATTCCTTCAGCATACTTGTGAAATTCTAATGGGAATAAATAAACTTCGAATGCAATATCTTTTCTTTTTTCTAAAAGTTTTAAGATCTCTTCGTGGAGCATAGCACAGGCCGGACACTGAGGATCTTCAATAAGTATTATTTTTGTTTTTGCAGAAGGATTTCCTAAAATAAGATTTGGTTTTGGTTTATTTTCTATTTTTACTATTTTTGCTTTTGCAACAAAATCAGGTGCTATTTTTTTCAGCTTTTCAACTTTATCTTTTCCTAAAACCTTAGCAAGAACTTTTGCATTTTCTTCTATTGTTTCTTTTGCAAGTTCTCTTGCTCTTTCTCTTGTTATGCTCTTCCTAGCTTTAATATCTATGATCTCACCTGAAACAAGATATTTAAGTTCACAGTCAACATAAATAGGTATTTTCTTTCCTCTTGCCTCTATCACAACTTCATATAATCCATCGATTGGGGATTCTGAAACTTTTACAACTTTTGCACCACCTAATAAAGGTGCAAGTGCTTTTTGAACCTGCTTTGCAGATATATCTGTCGTTGAAAGGCAAGCATCATCTTCTGCTAAAGATGGAACAGTAATTAGTGCTACTAATGAAAGGGTCATTGCTACTTTTTTAAGACTTTTGAACATTTTGTCCTCCTAAATTTTATTTTCCCAAACCTAACCCCTTCATCAAACTGAAACATTAAAATCTCTTAATGCATCATTTAATGAAGTTTTCTTATCGGTTGATTCTTTTCTTTTTCCTATTATTAATGCACAGGCAACACCATATTCACCTGCAGGAAATTTCTTTGTTATTGTTCCTGGAATAACTACGCTTCTTGCAGGAACTCTTCCTCTATATTCAACAGGTTCTTCACCTGATACATCTATTATTCTTGTAGATGCAGTGATAACAACGTTAGCACCTAAAACTGCCTCTTCTTCTATGATTGCACCTTCAACAATTATACATCTTGAACCTATAAAACAGTTATCTTCAACAATAACAGGTTTTGCAGAAGGAGGTTCTAAAACGCCACCTATTCCTACACCACCTGAAAGATGAACATTTTTTCCAATTTGTGCACAAGAACCTACAGTTGCCCATGTATCAACAAGTGTGCCGCTTCCTACATAAGCTCCGATATTTACATAAGAAGGCATTAAAATGGCCCCAGATTCTATATGCGAACCGTATCTTGCAGTTGCAGGTGGAACTACCCTAACTCCTGCCTCTTTATATCCCTTTTTCAAAGGTATTTTATCGTAATATTCAAAAGGTCCAACTTCTATAACTTCCATATCCTGAATTGGAAAATAAAGTAAAATGGCTTGTTTTACCCATTCATTAACTATCCATTCTCCGTCTTTTTTTTCTGCAACCCTGAGTTTTCCTTCGTCGAGGAGCTTTATAGTTTCTCTAACAGCCTCTTTATAATCTATCTTTTTTAGTAGACCCCTATTTTCCCAGGCTTCAGTGATAAGCTTTTTTAATTCTTCCATCTATTCCTCCTTTCTTAAAAATTTTATATTTATCATTCTATTGTAATTGATATTTATCAAGTTTAAAAGTAATATATAAATTTAACAAAATTAAAAATCGAAGGAGTTCTTATGTTTAAAGATTATTTTGATATTGAACTTTATATTAAACCAAAACAAGGATGGGAAAAGTTAGCCCAGAAAAATTTTACAATAAAAGAACTTTATCTTAAAATCGTTATCTTTTTTGCTGCTATTCCTGCTTTAGGTCATTTTTTAGGTTTTACAGTTCTAAAAAGTCAGTATGTTGAAGCTATCAATAAATTTTTAGAACTTGCAAAACAAGATCCACAACAAAGTCAGCAAAACATTCAGTATATGGAAGCATTAAGAAATGCTCTTATAGACAATGATATAACTAAAGAATTAATGATTGCATTAGTTACATATGGTTTTGAGTTATTTAAGCCTATTGTTTTAATGGGAATTATCCTGTTTTTAGCAGGTGCATTTGGCGGAGAAAAAGATCCGAATAAAGCTTTTATGGTGGCAGTATATTCCCTTATTCCTACATGGGTTGTTGGTATTGTTTATATGATGAACTCACCTTTATCAATGTTTTTGATATTTTTAGCTTCTTTTTATAGCTTTTATCTGATGTTTATTGGTGGAGAAAAAGTTTTAAAAGTCCCATCAGGAACGAAATCTTTTCAATTTATCATCGTAACTATTCTTTTATATCTTTTCATTAGCGGTGCTATAGGTATGCTTGAAAGTAATATTACATTTGCATTATTAACAAGATAAAGGAAGTTGAGTATGACAAATAGCCATGTATATATATCCGTAGTTCATTACCCTGCTGTAAATAGGGATGGAAGATGGATTGTAACATCTTTTACTACCCTTGATTTTCATGATATTGCACGTCCTGCAAGGACATATGAGTTGGGTGGATATTATATTGTTCAACCTCTTGAAGCACAGCAGTTTATTATTTCAGAACAGATAAAATACTGGACGGAAGGTTTTGGAAGTGGATTTAATCCCAGAAGATCTGACGCAGGTAGACTGGTTAGACTTGTAAGCTCTATAACAGAGATGATTGAAAAAATTAAAGAAGAAACAGGCAAAGAGCCGATTCTTATATCAACCTCAGCAAAAAAATATCCACAAACAGTTTCCTATAAGGAGATGAGAAAGATTATGGAAGACAAAGATAAAGTTTTCCTTATATTAATGGGAACAGGTTGGGGAATGCCTGAAGAATTGGTAAAAAGCTGTGATTATGTTTTGGAGCCTATATTAGGCCCAGGAAAATACAACCATTTATCGGTAAGAAATGCTTCTGCAATAATTCTTGATAGACTTTTTGCAATAAATAGAGAATAAAAGATGTTATACCATTTATTTTACCAACTCTTAGATATAAATCTTTTTAAATACATAACATTTAGGTCTTTTTCTGCTCTTTTAACTGCATTTTTTTTAACTCTTATTTTTGGCCCTTATGTTATAAGACGTTTGAAAATCTTTCAAAGAAAGAAAGGCGGTGTGGTTAGAGATTACACAGGTCATATTCAGAAAAAGTATGTTCCTACTTTAGGAGGCGTTTTGATTATATTCCCTGTAGTATTTTCAACACTTTTGTGGTGTAGGTTAGATAATATTTATGTGTGGTTAACACTTTTTACATTTATATCATTTGCAGGTATAGGACTTTATGATGACATTAAGAAAGTAACAAAGAAAAAAGGTATATCTTCAAAAACTAAATTTTTACTTCAGATAATTTTTGCATCTATTCCAGCTTATATTTTGTATATCTATCCAAAGTTTAATACTATCCTTTATTTTCCCTTTTTTAAAAATTTACAGTTTGACTTAGGTGTTTTTTATATTGGTTTAGTTATTTTTATGGTTGTTGCCACGTCCAATGCAGTTAATTTAACTGATGGTTTAGATGGACTCGCAATAGGGCCTGCATTAATAACTGCCACAACTTTTGCTATACTTGCATATTTAGTAGGTAATGTAGTTTTTGCAAAATATTTGCATATTCCGTATGTTGCAGGTAGTGGTGAACTTACAATTTTCCTTATGGCATTATTGGGAGCTGGACTGGGATTTTTATGGTTCAATTCTTATCCTGCAGAAGTGTTTATGGGAGATGCAGGTTCGTTGTCAATTGGAGCAGTGTTAGGAATCGTTTCTGTAATTACAAAACATGAACTTGTACTCGCAATTGTTGGAGGAATATTTGTAGTTGAAACTTTATCGGTAATTATTCAGGTGGCATACTTTAAGTTAACAGGTGGAAAAAGAATATTTTTAATGGCACCAATTCACCATCATTTTGAAAAATTAGGAATACCAGAGCCAAAAATTGTAACAAGAATATGGATAATATCCATTCTTTTAGCTATTATAGCTTTAGCTACTCTAAAAATCAGATAGACTAAAAAATTCTTTTTTATCCTCGATAATTAAGATAGTCAATGCTTACTATATCTATTAATTTGAATATCAATAGATATTAATTTTCTTAGTATTTTTGTTTACAAAAATAAGTATTAATGTAAAAAATATTTTTACCGAAAGCGATACTGTTAATGAAAATTTGGAGGTTTTTCAAATGAAAAAAATTATTATGGGACTTGGACTTTTAGGAGTTTTAGTAGTTTCACAAAATGGAATTTGTGAAGAAATCAAATGTGAAAAAACTTTAAAAAAATACAAAGATGATCTTGGATTATTAGTGGCAGATAAAAATTTCGGAACCGTTTATGTATCAGAAGATAAATCAGAATTTAAATTTAAATCACCTGAAATATCTGTTATTTATTACAATCATAAAACGGTGAACTTTATTAAAGAATGTGTTAGAGAAGTTATGAACAAAACTGTCGTAAGACAGTGTGATGATGTAATTAAAATATCTCAGGCTGGTTTAAAAAGAAAAGAAAAAGCTTTAGATACAAAGTTTTATTTAAAAACAAATGTAGAATGTCCTACAACATTTGCTAAAAAATAGAAATCTCTATATCTGATACATCTCTTAACAGGCCTCCTCTAAAAGGGGAGGCTTTTTTATTTCTTCAGATTTGAAAAATTAAAAAAGTTATATAATATATTCCCTGAAAAACTTAAGATTAAAAGGTTAGAAGCAATGATGATAGGAAATTTAGTGTTAGATTTTTACATTCCTCATGCAAATTCATTAAAAAGTAAAAGAATGGTTGTAAGATCAGTAAAAGAAAAATTAAAATCAAAATTTAATGTATCTGTTGCAGAAGTTGGTAATCAAGACTTATGGCAGAATGCACAGATTGCTGTAGTTTTGGTTGCACCTGATAAAAAGCAGGTTGAGAAATCACTGCAAAGTATTGTAAAATTTATAGAATCTAATTATCCAGATTTACACATTAACATATACAAAGAAATAATATAGAAAGGTGAAAAAATTGAGAAAGTCTCATAGGATGGAAAGAATCAACACACTCATTAAAAAAACATTAAGCGAAATGATACTCGAAGAAATGAATGGAAACTTTATAACAATAATGGATGTTGATACAAAATCAGATTTAAGTAGTGCTGTAGTTATCGTTTCTGCATTGGAGAATGAAGAAGAAGTAGTTGAACAGTTAAATACAAAAAGCAGTCATTTTAGAGCCAACCTCGGAAAAAGAGTCAGATTAAAAAAAACTCCTAAACTTATTTTCAAAAAAGATCTAAGCAAAAGTTTATATGAAAAACTAAACAGATTATAAAATGAAAAAAGTTATAGCTTTAGTCTTATTATCTTTATTTGTGGGAACAACTGTCTCTTTCGGTTCAAACTATAAAGACAAAGCTATAGAATATGCAGAGAAAGGCAAATTTATAAAATCTATCGAGATTTTAGAAAAATATGTAGCAAATCATCCAGAAGATAAGGAGGCAAAGGATTTACTTGTCTCACTTTATTTATCCCGTCTTTCAGTTGAAGATTTATCAAATATAAAAGATAAAGAAAAGAGAAGATTTTTAGAAAAACTTAAAGATTCTCTTGATGATTTTGAAGATCCTTATATCTGGGTTTTCCGAGGGAAATTCTTAGAATCGGAAAATTTAAAAGAAGCATTAAATAGTTATAAAAGGGCTGTAAAATTTGATCCAGAAAATAGTTTTGCTCTGTATAAGATTGGAAAACTGTCAGAAAAAGCTGGTAATCCTTTAAATGTAAGAACTGTTTATAGTTCAATTGTAGAAAAACAGATAATGAAAGGTTTTCCTGAAAGCCTTGTTTACCTACCTGCAAATAGTTATGTTTTAGTTGTTGATAAATCTCTCCAAACGCTTTTTGTTTATAAAACTGATATGAATGGAAGATTATCTTTATTCAGATATATGCCTTCAACAACTGGACAGAATTTTGGTAAAAAATCCATATCAGGCGATAAAAAAACACCTACAGGTATTTATTTTTTTACAAGATTTAAAACAAGAAGAGATTTAGGAAATAGTCCATTATACGGTTCTGGAGCTTTTGTAACAGATTATCCAAATCTGATAGATAGATTATTAAAAAAGAACGGTTACGGTATATGGCTTCACGGTTCAGATATAAAAAACAGAGCAAAAAAACCTTTTCAGACGCAGGGTTGTGTAGTCGTAGAAAACCAATATATAACAGATTTTAGGAATATTATAAAGTTAAACCAGACGCCTATTGTGATCGAAGATAAAGTTAATTTTGTGAGAGATAACTCTAAAATAAGAAAAACAGCATTAAACCTTCTTTATAAATGGAAAACATCCTGGGAAAATAAAGATGTAAACACTTTTTTCTCTCTGTATCATAAAGATTATAGATACGGTAAGAATCTGAGAGGGAATTTAAAATCTTTTATAAAATCAAAAAGGTACAGAATATTAAAAAAGAAAAGTATAACAGTTGATATCGGCGATTTAAAAATTTTATATCTTCGAAACGGGTATAAAGATCAGGATCTTTTAGTAATGCATTTTCTACAATACTATAAAGGAGATTACTATCAAGACTTTGGTATAAAGAAGATCTACTGGGTTGGCAAAGGAAACAATTTCAAAATCATAGGTGAAGAATTTAAGAAATTAAATCTTCCAAGAAGAAAACCAAAAGTTCTACTTGTTTCTTCTCCAAAACAAACAAAATACTCAGAAATTGCTAAGTTAGAAGAAAAAAAGAAATTTAATCGGCCAAAGATTACCAAACAAATAAAAACAGAAACACCTAAACTAAAAAAATCGAACTACATACCTAAAAAAACAAAACCTGTTATAAAAAAAATAAAACATTATATATCTAAGAGAAAATATCCAACTCCGTGGAGACTAATAAAAGCGTGGGAAAGATACTGGGAAACGAAAAATGTTGATGGGTTTGTGTCTTTATACTGTGACGATTTTAAATGGAGAAAGGGCGGTAAAAAAGAGTGGAAAGATTACAAAAGGAAAACAATTCTTAATAAACGGTTTATTAAATTAGATATTAAACTTTTAAAAACAAAAGATTTACCTAAACAAAAATATCTTGTTATATTAAAGCAAAAATACCAGTCAGATAAATTTAAGTCTACAATTAATAAAAAGTTAATTCTAAAATACGAAAACAATAGTTACTGCATATACAGAGAAACCTCTCTATAGGAGAAAATATGAAGAAAAAAATAGCAATAGGAATAATAGCATTACTGATAGTAATGTATATTGTATCAGTAGTAGTTTATAAACTTCAGTCTAAAATTGCTCTAATAAAAATCAATGGAGTAATTTCTGATTATATATCAACAATAAAACTTATAGATATTGCAAAGAATGATGATTCAATAAAAGCAGTTGTCATTAAAGTTGATAGTCCTGGTGGAGCGGTAGGAGCATCACAGGAAATATACAGAGCAATTGAAAAGCTAAGAGATAAAAAGACTGTCGTTGTTTCTATGGGAAATGTGGCAGCCTCAGGAGGATACTATGTTAGTGTCCCTGCAAATGTTATATATGCAGATCCTGGAACAGTAACTGGAAGTATCGGTGTTATTATTCAACATGTGGACTTCAGTAAAGTGTTAAATAAAATAGGTGTAAAAGTTAATAATATTAAAAGTGGTAAAAATAAAGATATTTTATATCCAAATCATCCTTTAACCCCAGAACAGAAAGAATTACTACAGAGAACAGTTATGGATGTTTATAATCAATTTTTAGATGCAATTGTGAAATACCGCCCAATAGAAAAAAAGGTTCTAAAAAAATATGCAGATGGTAGAGTATTTAGCGGGAAACAGGCTTTAGAACTAAAACTTGTAGATAAACTTGGAAATACACAGGATGCAATCGATGAAGCAAAAAAACTTGCAGGACTGGATCAAGAACATCCTATGATTGTAGAACTAAAAAAAGAAAAACCTCTACTTGAACAGATTTTAGGCTCCAAGCTGACAGGAAAGTTAGAAAACATAGGAACAACTTCAGGTTTATATTATCTAATGTCATTCTGATTTAACTCATACAATTGGTAAAATTATGATGTATTATTAATGTAAATTTAAATTTAATTTTTGGAGGTTTTCATTATGGAACAACAAGCAACTATAAATTTTACAGTTACAGAAGCAGCAGCTAACGAAATCAAAAAAATAGCTGACGAACAAGGAATTGAAAATCCTATTTTAAGAGTTAGAGTAGTTCCTGGTGGATGTTCTGGATTCCAATATGCAATGGGATTTGACGAAGAAATCACAGAAAATGACAAAGTAGTAGAAGCAGGAAACGGCGTTAAAATCGCAATTGATGAGTTCAGTGCACCATACATCGGTGGAGCAGTTCTTGACTATGTAACTGACTTCATGGGTGGTGGATTTACTATCAAAAATCCCAACGCATCTGGTTCTTGCGGATGTGGAAGCTCATTCAGCTGCTAATTAGAATTTAAAAATTTCTTATACAGGAAGGCAGGTTTTTAAACCTGCCTTTTTTATTTTTAAAATGTTGAACTAAATCCAAAAACTAAAGTC
>Ga0256832_1000648_pt1 | contig 22786 bp, 13 predicted proteins | sample 134614metaG_FD_190534 | JGI IMG/M metagenome (GOLD analysis project Ga0256832, IMG submission 190534) | Hydrothermal vent microbial communities from Lau Basin, Pacific Ocean - 134-614 | ecosystem: Environmental > Aquatic > Marine > Hydrothermal vents | place: Pacific Ocean: Lau Basin | collected... | reverse complement strand
CCAGGCGCACCGGGGCGTCGATACTCACCACCTCGATATCCGCAAGGCCGGCCTGGGCAAACAGACGCTCCAGGGCCTCTTCGCTGCCCAGGCTGAACGGCCCCGGTTGGCCCGGCAGGGGTGCGGGCAAGCGGGCGCGGCGGCGGATGATGGACACCGGAATGGAGAAAAACGGGTTCTTTTCCGCGCTGGCGTACACCATGGCCGCCAGCCTGCCGCCACTCTTCAGTTGCTGCGTCATGCCGTCCATGGCCCTGGCCTGGTCCGGAAAATAGATCAGCCCCACGCGGGAGACCACCGCGTCAAAGGGGTCAGTCTCGAGCCGGTGCAGCTCCTCCCCGTCCAGCACCTGGGTATCAACATGCGCGTGGCCGGCCAGGCGGGCGGACTGGGCTGCATACTCGAGGATGCGGGGGGAAATATCCGTGGCCAGCACCTGGCCGCGGTTGCCGACGCGGCGGGCCACGGCCAGGGTCTGCTCGCCGGCGCCGGCGGCCACATCCAGCACGCGGCTGCCTTCGCCAATGCCGCACAGGTCGAGCATGGTCTCGGTGGCCGGTCCCAGCCAGCGGGACAACAGCGGCGACCAGCGGTGCCACGCCTCTGCTGCGCTGTCCCATTGCTGCAGGGTGGTGGCCTTGTATTGTTGGGCATCGAATTGGGGTGGGTTGTGGGTCATGGTCTGCTCCTCCTTTTGCACCTTTGTGTGAATGGGTGAGGAGAGTCTAGGCTGTATATTTTTTCCCACAATTCCCTAAAATCAGAAACCGAATGTGCAAAAATGCACAGACTCGCAACAAGAAAGGATGGCCATGAACTGGGATGACCTGCGACTCTTTCTCGCCGTGGCGCGCAGCGGCTCCATCAGCGGCGCCGCCAAACAGCTGGACGTGCAACACTCCACGGTGTCCCGGCGCATGCGCAAGCTGGAGGAAAAGCTGGGGACGCGGCTGGTGGAGCGCAAGAAGACCGGCTACGAACTCACCGCCGCCGGCGAGGATGTGAAACAGGCCGCCCTGCGCATGGAGGCCGAGATGCTGGCCGTGGACGGCGCGCTGCAAAACCGCGACACCCGGCTCAGCGGCCCACTGCGCGTCACCGCCATCAACAACATGGCCTCCTCGGTGCTGATGCCCATGTTCGCCCGCTTCAGTGAGCAACACCCCCAGGTGGAATTGCACATCATGGTCTCCAACAGCGATGCCAGCCTGGCGCAGCGTGAGGCCGACGTGGCCATCCGTCTGAGTAATTCACCGCCGGACACCCTCATCGGCAAGCGCGTGCTGACCGTGGCCTCGGCGATCTATGGCAGCCGCGCGTATTTGCACAGCTTGCACCAAACCGGCCGCGAACCCCACTGGCTGGGGGTGACCTGCTGCGGCTTTCACAGGACCTGGACCCGACAGGCCGGCAGCACTCAGCCGCATCGCTTCATCAGTGACGACACCCTGTTGACCCTGGCGGCGATCAAGGCGGGTGTGGGGATCTCCATCCTGCCCTGCTTCATGGGCGACGCCGAACCCCAGCTCGAACGCTACGCCCCGCCGGATCCGGCCTACCATCTCGGCCTGTGGATCCTGTTACACCCGGATCTGAAACGCACCGCCCGGGTGCTGGCCTTCCGTGATCACATGACCGCGGCGCTGGAGGCGGAAAGGGCCCTGTTCGAAGGCGGCTGCCCCCAGTACTGACCACAGCACTGACTTTTTTCCTTGGCCGCGGGTCCAACAAACACAGTAAGATAACCGGGAACCACTTTTCGCACACCAATGGAACGCCTTCGCAACACACTGCTGGCCCTGGATGGCAAGGGCTACAAGGCCTACAAGGCCATCGCCGGGAGCTACCGCTACCCGGCCTTCGACCTGAGCATCGATCATGTGCAGGGCGACCCCTTCGCCACCCCCTCGCGCATCAGCGTCACGGTGGACACAGAAAAAAGCGGCTTTCCCGCTGCGCTGTGGCAAGGCGAGGTGCGCCGCGTGGCGCTGGAGGACTTCATCGCCCGCGCCATCCGCGACGCCATCCGGCGTTTCGTCAAGGGCCATCGCGGCAGCGGCGGCAGCGGGGAATTCGCCATTTCCACCAGCGGCCAGCAGGTGCTGGTACGCAACGCGGTGCACGTGCGTAAGGATGTCATCGAGGCGCGCTTCACCCTGGGGCTGCCGGCCCAGGGGCGCCGCGCCGCCGGGCGCGAGGCGGTGGCCATGCTCTGCGACGAGCTGCCCAAGGTCGTCGATGCCGCGCTGTACCATGCCAACCTCGACGCCGCCCAGGTGGAACGCCACGTGCGCAGCGTGGAGGATCAGGACGCCCTGCGCCGCTGGCTGGCCGAGGCCGGGCTGGTGGCCTTTGTCGCCGACGGCGCCGTACTGCCGCGGGCCAGCGGCGTGGACGACCGGCCCCTGCAAAAGGACGCCCTGCCCTTCAAGGCCCCGGAGTCCCTGGCGCGCACCGTGACCCTGCCCAATGCCGGCGAGGTGCGCGGGCTGGGCATCGGCCACGGCGTCACCCTCATCGTCGGCGGCGGCTTTCACGGCAAGTCCACCCTGTTGCACGCCCTGGAGCGCGGCGTGTACGACCACATCCCCGGCGACGGCCGCGAGCGGGTGGCCACCGTGGACAATGCGGTGAAGGTACGCGCCGAAGACGGCCGGGCCATCTCCCGGGTCAACATCAGCCCCTTCATCGACCACCTGCCTTTTGGCCGCGACACCGTGGCCTTCACCACCGAGAACGCCAGCGGCTCCACCTCCCAGGCCGCCAACATCATCGAGGCCCTGGAATGCGGCACCTCCCTGCTGCTCATCGACGAGGACACCTCGGCCACCAATTTCATGATCCGCGACGAACGCATGCAGGCCCTGGTGGCGGACGACAAGGAACCCATCACCCCGCTGATTCATCGGGTGCGGGATCTGTACGAGCAATGCGGCGTATCCTCGGTAATCGTCATGGGCGGTTCCGGGGATTACTTCGACGTGGCCGACACGGTGATCATGCTCGACGCCTACGAGCCCTACGACGTGACCGACAAGGCCCGGGCCCTGGCAAGGCCCATCGAACGCCTGCCCGGCAGCACACCTGTTTTTGGCGGGCGCAGCACGCGCCGCCCCGGGCCCGAGGTGCTCGATCCCTCCCGCGCCAATCGCGAGGTGAAGATCAACACCTACGCGGTGGACGACATTTTGTACGGCGAGCACCGCATCGACCTCTCCCAGGTGGAGCAACTCATCGATGCCGGCCAGACCCGCAGCATCGGCCTGATGATCCTCTATTACGCGCGCCATTATGCCGCCAGCGGCGACGGCCTCATCGACGGCCTGCAACGGGTGATGGCCGACGCCCGTAAACAGGGCCTGGACCTCTTCAGCCCCTACAAGGTGGGCGACCTGGCCCTGCCGCGGCTGCACGAGCTGGCGGCGGCCATCAATCGGATCCGCGAAGGTCAGTGGTACTGACTAACAACAAACAAGTAGTGAGATAGGATATGCGTTCATCCATTATCAGTCTGGGACTGGCCGGCATCATCGGCGTGGTGATCGGTCTGTTGTTGCAGCCCCCGCCACCCGCGCCGCCGGCAAGGGCCATCGGTAACCCCAGCAACTCCATCGTTGATACAGTCCGGGCGACAGCGGGGCCCGAGGCGAGCGCCACCAGCCTGGGTGCACTACGCCAGCAACTCCAACAGGAAATAGCTGCCCGTATAGCATTGCAGGAAAAGGTGCAACTACTGGATCAGCAACTGGCCACACTCAGTGATGGCAAGGGTAGTGATTCCAAAGCAGAACCAGTCCGGCAAAACTCCTCCCATACAGACTCCCCATCTTCTCCCTCCAGGCAAAACCGGGCCAGGCGCGCCTGGTTCGATGCCCAGGCGCTTATCGACGCCGGGGTGGATGCCACCACCGCCCAGGAACTCAAGGCCCGCTTTGAGAAACAGGAATTGGACCGACTCTATCTCCGTGACCAGGCGGTACGCGAGGGCTGGTTCGGCAGCCGGCGGTATCGTGAAGAGGTAAAGAAGCTCGATGCCAAACTGGGCAATCTGCAGGAAGAGCTGGGGGGTGATACTTACGCCGCCTACCTGTATGCCACGGGACAGTCCAACCGGGTTGCCGTGCAAAGTGTCCTGGCCGGTTCCGCGGCGGACCAGGCCGGGCTGCAAAGCGATGATCAGATCCTTTCCTACGGCGAAAAACGTATCTATAACTGGCGTGACCTGCGCACTGCCACTACCGAGGGAGACATCAGTGAAACCGTGCCATTAACTATCGTTCGCAACGGTAAACCCATGACCCTCTACGTACAACGCGGTCCCCTGGGTATACGCATGAGTTCGGTAAGCATTGCACCATAAAAACCGCTGTCCCGGTCTGATAATCCCTAGCAACTATTTCCAAACCAATGACGTTGATAGTAAGGTGAGTAATGCCCTTTACATACCCGTATTCATACCCCTACCCATGCCTTATAGCAGCCGTAACAATCGACTGACGGTCTACGCGGATCTCAATTGTCCGTTTTGCTATGCGCTGCATGAACACCTGCAGGAGCGGAACTCTCTTCCTCATGTGGCCTGGCAGTGTATCGAGCATGCCCCACAGGTTCATTTCGATACGCAGGATGTGAATGCCGCCACTGAACTGAAAACGGAAGTGGCCAAGGTAAAAATACTGGCACCGGATACCATCATCAACGTCCCCCCGGGCAGGCCCAATACCCGACTGGCCAATGAGATCCTTGCCGAAGTGCTGCAACAAGCCCCTCATCAGGCGGATATCCTACGCAGCCGGTTTTATCGTGCCCTGTGGGTGGATGGCCGGGATATCGGCGATCCCGCGATAATCGATGAGATCCTCCACAGCCTGAACATTCCCCGCCCCGGCATCGGCCAGCAGACACACGAGATTCTGCAACATTGGCAAAACCAATGGGAGCACGGGGATTTCTCCCGCAACATCCCTGCCCTGATCACCGCCGAGGGCAACAAGCTCTTGGGCCTGCCCAGCCAGCAATTGCTAACACTGTTCATTTTTGGCGACAGCGTCAACATTAGCGCCGAAAGTGATGCCATTTGTACCCTGCAGCCCCGCGAGCACATTTTGCTGGTCAGCCCCGACCCCGATCTGCGGCAGCATCTCCAGTCCACTCTAGAGGATTACGAATTACACTTTTGTGAAGACAGCAAGACAGCCATCGATATCTGTTTGTCAGCCATTCCGCCGGATCTGGTGCTGCTCGACAATGAGGCCAACGGCATGGCAATCTGCGAAATGCTCAGTGAGCACAATCAGGGATTGATCATTCCCATTATTCTGCTCAGCAATCAAGGCGACGAACAAACCGAGATCAGTGCCTTTGAGAAGGGGGCCGCAGACTTTATTCACAAAGACACATCCGTCGCGGTACTCAGGGCCCGCATACGAACCCTGCTGCGCCTGAAACGCGCCAATGATCTGCTCGATGAAGTCGCGCACATGGATCCCCTCACGGAGATACCCAACCGGCGTGAGTACAACCGGGTCATCGATCTTGAGTGGCGTCAGGGTATTCGTACGCAAAAACCTCTGTCTGTAATTCTGCTGGATATCGACTATTTCAAGAAATATAACGATAACTATGGGCACATTGCCGGCGATCAGTGTCTGCGCCGCTTTGCCCAGTTCTTGCAACGCAATATCCGTCGGCCCACGGATCTTTTGGCGCGTTACGGCGGCGAAGAGTTTGTGATCATTCTCCCCGATACCGATGAAGCCGGCGCCCTCAAGGTGGCGCAGCTGGTCAAACAGGAACTGGCGGCCATCGAGATTCCCCATAATTTTTCACCCATCGCCAAGCACTTGACTGTGACTCAGGGCGTCGCAAGTTGCCTGCCCGGCCTGGACGGCCGCCCCGACCAGTTGCTCAAGTCCGCGGACCATGCCCTGTATGCCGCTAAGGCCCAGGGACGTAATCAGATTGTCTGCGCCGGCTCGCTTGAGTGATATGGCTTATTACCAGGGCAAACACCTTGAGAAGTCTCTACCTCGTTATTATTCCCGGGAAGGAGCGGCTTTCGGCCGCGATTCGCGCCTGGAAAGGCGCTCCTACAGGTGCCCGCAGTACTAACGCGCCACTAACAGGTACTACGAATGCAACGAACGCCCATCCACCGCCAGCGCCGCTTCATGCACCGCTTCCGAAAGTGTGGGATGGGCATGAACGATGCGCGCCAAGTCTTCTGCGGAGGCGGCGAATTCCATGGCCACCACCGCCTCACTGATCAACTCCGAGGCATTGGGACCGTATATGTGTACGCCGAGAATTTGGTCGGAGTGGGCATCGCTGAGAATCTTCACCAGGCCATGGGTATCCCCGGCGGCATGGGCGCGGCCGCTGGCGGCAAAGGGAAACACACCCGTATTGAAAGCGATTCCTGTCGCCTGACATTGCTCGCTGGTCTGCCCCACCCAGGCAAGCTCCGGCCAGGTGTACACCACCGAGGGGATCAGGGCGTAATTCACCTCAGGCTGCTGGCCAGCGATGCGCTCCGCAACCGCCACCCCCTCCTCCGAGGCCTTGTGCGCCAGCATGGGACCACGTACCACATCACCGATGGCGAAGACATTGGGCAGATTGGTGCGGCATTGCTCATCCACTGCAATAAAACCACGGCCATCCAGATTCAGACCCACCACCTCGGCACCAATATGAGTGGTGTTCGGCTGCCGGCCAGTTGCCACCAGTACACGATCCACGGTGAGCTTGCTTTCACCTTCCGGTGTAGCATAGTTCAGGGTCACAGTTTTTTTGCCGGGCTTGACCGACACCAGCTTGGCGCCTAACTGAATATCGATGCCTTGCTGCTGCAAATCTTTCTGCACCTCATGGGCAAGCTGTTGATCCACGTTTTTCAGAAAACGATCACCGCGCACCAGGACAGAAACCTTCGCCCCAAGGCGGGACCAGACACTGCCCAGCTCCAGGCCAATCACCCCGCCACCGATCACGGCAAGTCGCTTCGGCACGGTATCGAAAGACAACGCACCGGTGGAATCCACGATCTTCTCATCAACGGGAATGACCTCAGGCATTTGTGGTGATGAACCAGTAGCGATAATGATGTTTTCCGCTGTATATTCCTTCTCCGCCTCACCACTGCCGCTGACTCGTACACGCCTGTCACCCGCCAGCACTCCGCGCCCCTGTAACCAGGAAATCTTGTGCTTCATAAACAACATGGCGATGCCGTCGGTAAGGATTTTCACTACCTTATGTTTTCGCGCCATCATGGTGGCCAGGTCCATGTCCAGTCCCTTGAAACCGATGCCATGATCGGCAAATTCATGTTGGGCGCGATGATAGTGGTGGCTACTGTCCAGCAACGCCTTGGAAGGGATGCAACCTACATTGAGACAAACCCCACCCAGGGAAGGCCTGCCCTGCTCATCGAGGCGCTCATCCACGCAGGCGGTCTTCAATCCCAACTGGGAACAACGAATGGCCGCCACATAACCACCGGGGCCGCCTCCTATTACGATGACATCAAAGTCCGCCATGACACATCCCCTTTTGTGCGCTGTTACTCGATTAGCATTATATCCGCCATTCCGGCGAATGGCCGGGGCCAGAAGCCAACTACTACCGGCATAGCTGTATGCTTGAATAAAAAATTTCGCTTAATCTACGGTTTCACCTGTTGAATAGTTTCTTCCGTCATACCGGCGCAGGCCGGTATCCAGAAAGTTACTCCCACGTTACTTCAAGATACGAACAGTCTGGATTATTCGCTGCGTTCATCCTACGGACCGCCCTTTGGGCGTTCAACGCGCTCCGCGCTTTTGTTCCGGCCTTCGCCGGAATGATGGGAATTGCGAATACTCCAGGTTTATTTAACTGATGGAGTATTTACGATTCAACAAAACGTCAAATTTCCAACAATAATCGCGCCGGGTCCTCCAGCGCATTCTTCACCGCTACCAGGAACAATACCGCATCGCTGCCATCAATGATGCGATGATCGTAGGAGAGAGCCACATACATCATGGGCCGGATAACGATCTCACCACCTTCCACCACTGCCCGTTCGGTAATATTGTGCATGCCGAGAATAGCACTTTGTGGTGGGTTGAGGATGGGTGTTGAAAGCATGGAGCCAAAGGTGCCGCCATTGGTGATACTGAAAGTGCCGCCAGTCAGTTCCTCCAATGCTAACTTACCATCTTTGGCGCGCTGTCCGAAATCACGAATGCCTTTTTCGATATCAGCAAAACTCATCTGGTCCACATCACGCAACACCGGCACCACCAGTCCCCGCGGCGAGCCCACGGCAATCCCTATATCGAAGTAACCGTGGTAAACAATATCATTGCTATCAACGGAAGCATTAACCACCGGAAACTGTTTCAGTGCCTCAGTCACCGCCTTAACGAAGAAAGACATAAACCCCAGGCGAGCGCCATGCCTTTTCTCGAACTGCTCCTTGTATTTGTTGCGCAGTGACATAATAGGCTGCATGTTGACTTCATTAAACGTGGTAAGGATAGCCGCCGTGTTCTGTGCATCCTTGAGTCGTTCTGCCACACGTTGGCGCAAACGGCTCATGGGGACGCGCTTTTCGAGGCGTCCGCCGGGTTCCACCGTTGGTATACCCACTTGCGGCGGCACAAGAGATGTTTCCATCTGCTTACCGCCGCCGTGGCTTTCCAGGTAATGAATGATATCGGCCTTGGTGATCCTGTTGTCTCGCCCTGTACCGGCCACGCGGCTCGGGTCGATGTTTTTTTCCGCCACCAGTTTCTTTGCGGCTGGACTCAGCAAGATTTGTGGAATCTTGTCTCCGGGCGCCGTTGTTTCCATCACTGGCGCCGGCGCCTCAGCGGCCGGTGAAGATGTCTGCGCTGGTTTTGCCTCATCATTGATGGTGGCAATCAGTTCTTCGCTAGTGACCACCACGCCATCACCCTTGATGATTTCTTGCAGAACTCCATCCTTCGGGGCAGTGATCTCCAACACCACCTTGTCAGTTTCGATATCCACCAGGGGCTCGTCGCGGCGCACGAATTCTCCGGGTTTCTTGTGCCATTGCAGTAGTGTGCCCTCGGTGATGGATTCCGAGAAGACGGGGACCTTCACCTCAATCAACATACACATTCTCCTTGGCAGAAAGTGAATCTGGCCTGGGTTTGATGTTTTTCTTCATGCATCACTACCGTCCCGTTTGTTAATTTCTGTTATTTTTTTCATTCAGCCAGGGCGGTGTCGATCAATGCCTGCAATTGCTGGATATGTTTTTTGTAACTACCCACCGCAGGTGCCGCCGAAGCCGGCCTGCCGGCATAAGACAAGAGTTGATGGTTCTGTTTACTATCACGCAGTGTAGGCCAGATGTACTGCCAGGCCCCCTGATTCTGCGGCTCTTCCTGACACCAGACAATATGTTTTGAGTCGGCGTACTTTTCCAGCATCTCGCAAAACTCTGATGTTGGAAAAGGATAAAGCTGTTCAATTCTCACCAGCGCCACATGCTCCAACCCGCGTTTACGTCGTGCGTCCAGCAAATCAAAAAACACCTTGCCACTGCATATCACCAGGCGCTCAACCTTGTCCGGGTTAAGTTTGTCCGGATCATCGATCACTGTTCTGAATGCTCCACTACTCAGGTCTTCCAGACGAGAAGTGGACAACTTGTGACGCAGCAGGCTTTTGGGCGTCATGACAATAAGCGGTGTGCGCAGCTTACGCAACATCTGCCGGCGCAGCATGTGAAACATTTGCGCCGGCTCACTGGGCACACATACCTGAACATTGTTTTCTGCACATAACTGCAAGTAACGCTCAAGGCGCGCAGAGGAATGCTCCGGCCCCTGACCCTCAAAACCGTGTGGCAGGAACATCACCAACCCACTGAGCCGCCCCCACTTCGAGGCGCCGGAGGTGATGAACTGGTCGATCACCACCTGGGCGCCATTGGCAAAGTCACCGAACTGCGCCTCCCAGATTACCAGTGCATAGGGAGCCGCGGTGCTGAAGCCATACTCGAAACCCAGCACGGCTTCTTCCGACAACAGGGAATCGATCACCACGAAATCACCCTGTTCTTTGGAAAGATGTTGCAGTGGGGTGTAACTCTCGCCCGTTTGTTGATCATGGATGATCGCGTGGCGGTGAAAAAAGGTGCCACGGCCACTGTCCTGACCGGAAAGGCGTATGGGACAGGCCTCTTCCGCGAGACTGGCATAGGCCAGGGTCTCGCCAAAACCCCAGTCCATGGGCGCCTCACCCCTGGCCATTTTCCGTCGCTCATCAAAGATGCGTTTTACACTCGGATGCAGACTGATCTTTTCGGGCAATGTATAGAGCCGTTCCATGACGTCCCGTACGTACTCCTGGGCAATACTGGTATCCACCTCCTCGTCCCAGCTGGCATCCAGGTAGGGAGTCCAGTCCACCCAATAGGGTTTGTTATAATAGGTTGTGACCACATCCGGTGCGACGGTTTCGCCTTTGTCAAGACGATCGCGATATTGCTGATTGATGGCATCAATTTCATCGCTGGTGACTACACCATCATCGATCAGCCGGTCGGCATAGAGTTGCGCCACCCGGGCGTGCTGGCGAATCTTCCTGTACATCATGGGCTGGGTGGCCGCAGGCTCATCGGCCTCGCTATGGCCGTGGCGGCGATAACAGACCATGTCCACCACAACATCCTTACGGTAAACCATACGAAAATCCATGGCCATTTTCATGACCCAGGCCACGGCCTCGGGGTCGTCGCCATTGACGTGAAAAATGGGCGCCTGAATCATGCGCGCCACTTCTGTGCAATAGGTGGTGGAGCGGGCATCCAACGGATTGCTGGTGGTGAAACCGATCTGGTTGTTGATGATGATATGAACAGTTCCACCGATATTGAACCCCCGCGCCTGAGACATCTGGAAATTCTCCATCACCACGCCCTGGCCGGAGAAGGCCGCATCCCCATGGATCAGCACCGGCAGCACTTGCCCACCCGCTGTGTCCTTGCGCCGATGCTGGCGGGCGCGCACCGAGCCACCCACCACTGGGCTGACAATCTCCAGGTGAGAAGGATTGAATAACAGGGCTAGATGAACAATGCCACCAGGGGTATCGATATCCGATGAGAAACCCTGGTGGTATTTCACATCCCCCGAACCATTCTCTGTCGGGCCACTGGCGTTACCCTCGAATTCCTCGAACAACGTGGCGGGATCTTTGCCGAGGATATTGGTCAGCACATTCAGACGCCCACGATGGGCCATGCCGATCACCACCTCTGCCACTCGATTTTCCCCAGCCTGTTGCAACAACTGGCGCAACATGGGTATCAGGCATTCTGCACCTTCCAGGGAAAAGCGTTTTTGTCCCACATAGCGAGTATGCAGGTAACGTTCAAATTCAGTGGCAGACAAAATGGCCTTGAGCATATCCAGGCGCTGCTCCGGGGGAAACCGATATTGTGGACCATTGCCCTCCACGCGTTGCTGGATCCAGCGCTTTTGCTGGGTGTCGGTGATATGCATGTATTCCAGGCCAACATGACCGCAGTACGAACGGCGCAGGATCTCGACAATCTCTCTCAGTGTAGCCGTTTCCTCCCCCACCAAGGAGCCGGTGTTGAACACGGTATCCATGTCTTCCTCGCCCAGTTTGTGAAATGCGGGATGCAGTTCCGGCACCAGGTTCTGGTCACGCAATTCCAGGGGATCGAGATCGGCATGTTCATGACCACGGAAACGGTAGGCATTGATCAGTTGCAACACGGCCACCTGCTTGGCGTCCAGACACTGCTTCCCGAGGCTAGTTCTGCTGGAAGCATGGCGCTGTGCGGGCTGCTGCGCCAGTTGTTTGAAGGCTTCACGGATGGCCTGGTGGTCCGCTTCGGTGTCACTCTCCCCAGCCTCGGCAAGCCGGCTGAAAAAGGCCCGCCAGTCAGCGCTGACCGAGGAGGGATCCTGGAGAAATGCGGCATACTGCTGCTCCACAAATGCCGCATTGGTGCTGAACAGGTAGCTGTTCTCCTGCAGGTCTTTCATTGCTGCGGTCATGCCATTGCCTTTTTTTCTTGTGCGTAATTCGAGGATGTCATTTTCTCTCTCGGAGAAACTCACACAGCTGCCATCCCATGCCCAGTGCCGATGCCAAGCCTATCGGCAAGGCAGGGTGAAGCTTTATCCGCCACGCTACTCCAAGCCAATGTTAACCCTGGATATTTATCGCCACACTCCGGGCAAATACCCGCTACACTCATGGTGGGAGATCGCAGTGTCAAGCGAAGATATGCTGCGGGTGCTCAAGTTGCATACAAATAAGTCCGATAAATTATTCCAGGGATCGGATAACCAGATGTGACGGGTGTTTTCACAGGGGGCGAAAACCTGTCAATGGTGCAAGGTATTGTATTACAAGCTTTTAAACAGTCTGCGCGGTCGTTATGCTGTTGTCGCGGGACTCGTGGCCATCGTGGTGCTGATGAGCGCCTATCTGGGCTACATCCAGCTACAAAAGGCGCGAGAGCTCACCACCCAAAATATTGCCGCACGTAACCAGTTACTGGAGCGCAGCCGCATGGTGCGCGATGCCGTGTGGACAACCCGGGAATCCCTGGCAACCTTTTTGCTTGATCCCGGTAGTCAGGCTGAACGTGAGCGCATTCAGCAGGCCTTATTGGACGCCCGTCAGCAGGCCGACCAGCTGTTCGATCACCCCTGGGTGCGGCAGCGGGGGTATCAAAAGAATATCAATATCCTCAAAGACACCCTGGCGAAGCTGGACAAGGCCGTCAATGAGCTGATCCAGGTACGCACTGACATTAGCCGCCAATACCCTGCACTTGCCCTGGCCCGGGACGAAATGCTGCCCAATCACAGTATCTTTTATACCGCCGCGGATCTGGCAATTAATGAAATACTCGAAGAACCCGTGACCTTCCGCAACCAGGAGGTCTACCAGACCTTTGTTCAGGCCCGGCATCTCTGGACGCAGATGATTTCCAATTTCCGTATGTACCTGGCCAATCGCCTCGGCTCCTTCGATGAACCCGCCCTGCCGCTGCAGGAACAGGATGTCATAATCCAGTACGAAGCGCTGCGGGGGTTACTCAACCGTCTGCAAAAATTCGATGATCAGGAAGAGCTGGGATTTCAGGCAAGTGCCTCGCTGGAAGAACTGATCAACGCCTCTGATGCTTGGTTCACGGTCTTTGCTGAAATCAAGCGTATTCACCATTCTGGCAACTGGCGCGCCGATGCCAATCTCATCGGCACCACCATCAAACCGCGCATGGAAATCGTTTGGAGTACTCTGATCAACCTGGATAAAAGTATTGAGGATTCCGCCAACAATGATCTGTCCATACTGACCAATGTGGCGGAGAGTCAAACCCAGACCCTCCTCATGTTCACTGCTCTGTGTCTCAGCCTGATCCTTGTCGGCTATTACGCCTTGGAACGGATGATTCTCCGCCCCGTGGCCTCCATCGCCCTGGCCCTGAAAAACGAATCGGAAAATCTTCAGGGAACTGAACTGAAAAATTACCGAACCACCGAAACCAAAAACCTGGTAGACGCCTTCAGCACCATGCGTAAACAGGTACAGGCCCGGCAAACCGCCCTGGAATACCACGCCCTGCATGACTCGCTGACCAATCTGGGTAATCGCAACCGGCTCACCGACAACCTGGCCCAGGCAATCAAGGAGGCAATGCGCAACAACGGCTCCCTGGCCCTGTTGATGCTCGACCTCGACCATTTCAAGGAGGTCAACGACACCCTGGGGCATCCTGCCGGCGATCGTCTGCTTATTGAGGTGGGACGACGTCTGTCCAGCCTGTTGCGCAATGCCGACACCATTGCCCGCCTCGGTGGAGACGAGTTTGCCATTCTTCTGCCCACCGCCAACGAAATACACGCCATCAAGATTGCCGAGAAGATTGCTCTTGCCCTGGCGCATCCTTTCAATCTGGAAAACCGTCAACTCTACACCAGCGCCAGTATTGGTATCACGGTGTATCCCCAACATGGTGCCGATGCCCGGGTGATGATCCAGCATGCCGACATCGCCATGTACCAGGCCAAAAACAACAAATCCAAGCTGGCGGTATATGACCCGGACAAGGACAATCACAGCCTGCAGCGCCTGGGACTCATGGCCGACCTGCGCAAGGCGCTCAAGCAAGACGGACTCGATGTCTATTATCAACCACAAATCACCCTGGCCAGCGATACTGTCACCGGTATGGAGGCACTGTTACGCTGGGAACATCCGGAATACGGGTTTATTGCTCCTGAAGAGGTCATCATGCTGGCAGAGCAAACCGGGCTGATCCACGATGTCGCCATCTGGGTGCTGAACACTGCGGTGACCCAAACCAAGCAATGGCTGGATGCCGGTATCGACCTTACCGTGTCGGTCAACCTGTCGGCACAAAATCTCGAGGATGACCGGCTGCTCAATCAAGTAAAAACATTACTGGCGCGCAATAAATTTCCCGCCAGACACCTCAGCCTGGAAATCACCGAAAACGCTATGATGGCCAACCCGGAACGGGCCGTGGACATTCTCAGCCAGCTGGACAATATGGGAGTGCGAATATCCGTGGATGACTTCGGCACCGGCTTCTCTTCACTGGGCTATCTCAAGCGCCTGCCGGTCAATGAGCTGAAAATCGACAAGTCCTTTGTCACCGACATGGACAATGATGAAAACGATTCGGTGATCGTCCGCTCCACCATTGACCTTGCCCACAACCTAGGGCTGACTGTTGTGGCCGAGGGTGTGGAAGACAAGGAAACCAGAGACCTGTTACAGATACTGCGCTGTGACATTGCCCAGGGTTATCTCTACGCAAAACCACTTCCTGCGGCCGCATTTTGGACGTGGCTCAAAGAACGCAATCCCCACCTTTCCAGCATCCAGCCTTTTACCGGCAACGCCACCAGATAAAACGAACTACACTAATGCCTGTTATACTAATGCGGATCGAGCGCCGGTTTACTGATGGCGTTGGAAATGCGCTGACCGGTAATGCGTTTCAACAAGGCAAACAGGTTATCCAGATTCAATGGTTTGTGAATAATGGTGTAAGCCGTTTGCTTGACGGCCTCCCTGGCCAGCCGGTCAAACTCATCCTCCATGCCACTGATCATGATCGCCACGGAACTAGGCGTAATTTTCTTGATTGCCAGGTACAGTTCCAGACCATTCATTACCGGCAACTGGGTATCGATAAGAATAATGTCGAAGTGAATCTGCTCCGCAAGTTCCATGGCATCGTGAGGTGATGAAGTGACTTTTACCCAATATCCTTGCTGCTTGAGAGATGCCTCAACAGGCCCTGCGATGTCAGCGTCATCCCCCACCACCAAGATCGCGGTTTCCCGCACATCTTGGATCAAACCTACAACGTTATCGATATCCAGGGGTTTGGACAAAAAGGCAATGGCGCCTTCCTCCAAGGCCGCGCGTTTCAACTCGTCCATGCTGTAGGCACTCATCATTACCACACGCACGGCCTCACTGTGGCGGCGAATGCGGCGAAAGGTTTCCACACCGTCGATGCCCGGCATGCGTACGTCCAGCAACACCACATCGTAGTCCTGATTTTCACACATCTGCACAGCGCTCAAACCATCTACCGCAGTGTCAATCACATAACCTTCGTCGCCGAGAATATCGGCAAGGGTTGTTCGCATATTGACTTCATCGTCAACCACCAGGATTCTTTTTGTTACCGCTTCCAACTGACTTCCTCCCATACGACGAACACAAAAGTATGTGTTGTGTAACTTATAGTTGACTGTGTTTGATATCAATCAAATTATGGGACGTGATTAAATAACGTAATGACCAGACATGCAAGCTCAACACATTGCACCAATTGGTTTAACTGCTCTCCATTTTCCATCAACAGGCAAAGGTCTGCAAAAGAAGTATTGCACTCAATAAAAAAACAGTTTGCTGTTTGTCAGCAATGCCCAGGCATAACACTCACTAGGCCGATTCAGCCAGAGCTTTTTCCCTGGCATTACCCCGTGGCAAAACCAGCATAAATGCCGCACCCGACAAGTTACTGTCACAATTATGTTCAGCGCAAGACAATTCTCCACCATGCACACGGATAATCTCCCGGGAAATCCACAGCCCCAGCCCATTGCCCTTGGCCCTGGTGGTATACAACGGCTCAAAGATTTTCTTTCTCGCCGCCAGTTCGACGCCGGGGCCGCTGTCACACACACACAATTGATAATGGCCATTCTCTTCCCTGGCCACCAGGGATACCACGCCTTGTCCGTTACCACTGGCGGTGATGGCCTGAATGGCATTGCCGATCAGGTTGCGCAGGACCTGGGTCAGCTGGGTGGGATCTGCGCGCATCATGAAAGGCCTGGGTTCACGATCATAACGCCATTGAATATGGTCGGGAAAAACTCCGGCGCTGACAATGGCCTCCAGCAACTCATCCAGATTTACCCACTGCACCACAGGATCTTTGGTGCGCGATGTGGCCAGTAAATCGCTAATGATGCGATCCGCGGCCGCTATTTCCCGTTTGATCATCTCCAGGTATTGGTCAACCTTGGCATCCAATTCATCGTCAGCACCCTGACATTTTCGTTTGAGAAAATACACGGCATTGCTGATCACCCCCAGCGGGTTGCGTAATTCATGACTCACCGTAGCGGTCAGCTGGCCAAGCGTGGCAAGGCGTTCCTGCCGCAACAATTTGTCCTGGGCCGCCTCCAGTTCCCGGGTGCGCGCCTTTACCAGACCTTCCAGTGAATCACGATGCCGAGCCAGCTCCTCCTCCACCGCCTTGAGCCGGGTGATATCGGTGACGGTGCCCACATAGCCACCATCCATGACATCGGACTTCACCGCCTGCACATAAACCCACACAACTTCACTCCGCGCATTGCAGATCCGGTATTCCCCCACATAGGGAATCCCGGATGCGGCGCAGTATTCCCATTCCCGCATCACCAATTCGCGGTCATCCGGATGCAGGGTTTCACTCCAACCGAAACCAAAACACCTTTCCTGAGGCAGGCCGGTGATGTCACTATAACGTTCATTGACGTATATACACTGGCCCTCGGCATCGGTATTGAAAATGCCCACCGGTGACACCTCCGCCAGGGTCTGATATCGACGCTCGCTGCGTTTGAGTGAGTTGTACGAGGCGTCCAGACGCGCGGCCATGGCGTTGAAGGCACGGGCCGTGGCGCCGATTTCATCCCTGCTATCGATGTTCACCCGCGCCCTGAGGTCACCACCGGTCATACTTCGCGCAGCACTGGCGAGAATGGCCAGGTTCCGTGTCAGCAACATCCCCAGCAGGGCCAGCAGAATGAAGGTGATCACCACTTCGCCACCGGCAATCAGCAGGCCCTCATGTTCCAGCGTGCTGATGGTGGCCTGTAAAAAACCCGTATTGATACTCAGATGAAGCCTGCCCACGGTCTGTCCCACCAGAGTGATTGGTACCTCGATTTGCCCAAAACCCGCAACGTCATTGATATCGCTGAAACCTGTCTCAGCTTCCTGACCATACGCTTCTGGCCGTTCACCCTGGTTTGCCACCAATCGGCCCTCTTCATCGGTGACGGCGAGATATTCGATGCCTCCCTTGCGCACCACCTGTGCCAATATTTCATCCAGGGTGGCGTAATCGCGCTCCACCAGGGGACTGGCGAGACTGGCATTCAACAGGGGAATGATTTCCTGCACCCGGTAGCGAGTCTGCTTCTCCAATGCCTCTGTGGCAATAGCGGCGCTGTTGGCAATCAGGATCGCCAGCATGACCACCTCCACCAGGGTGGAAGTCAGCGCCAGCTTGAAACGCAGGGATCGAATCCCGTATTTGCGGCTCGACATCAGTGATGCCCCCAGGTCGTTGGCCGTTTGCTACTCGGTGTTTGCGAAACCTGACGCAGGTGGTCGTTCAGTATTCTGACGAAAGGCTGCAGGCGGCGCATGTCCTCATCGCGAATCGGTACCATATCGCCATAACCGGTCAACGCAAAAAAGTCCCGGCCTGCGCCCTCGGCGGTATAGGCCAACAAGGCCTGACGCAGAGTTCGATATTCCTCATCGGACAGGCGGGATCCCGCCATGAACATCATATGGGGTACCGCTCGGGTACTGGCCAGAACACGCAAGCGCCGGCTGATCTGCGCCGGCATATTCTCGAATACGGCCGCCGAGGTCACGGCCGCCTCCGCCTCACCCCGGGCCACGGCGAGAATCGCCGAATTGTGTGAGGCCAGATGCTGAACCTCGACATCCATGCCAGGACGCAGACCGTTATCCCGCAGCCATCGCTCACCCAGAAAGGAAATTATCGCCAAGCTGTCAGGCGTCGCCAGAGTACGTCCGCGTAAATCCGCCGCACTCTGAATGGGCCCGTCACGGGCCACCACCACACTCCCATCCAGGTCGCGCAGCAGACGACTGACCCGCCGGTAACCGTACCGGGCCTCAGCCAGGGCGGCAAAATGTGGCGCGGTGTGATACAGATCATATTCACCCTCACCGGCCCGCTGGAGATAAGTGGAGAAATCCGGTGCAGTACTCAAATGCACCGGCCGCCCCAGGATTCGAACGAGATAATCACGCAGCGGGCGGTAATAGGTGAATAATTTCCGGGTACTGACATAGGGCAGCAAACCAAATTGCAGGGGACGCACAGAGGCATCGCTGTGACCAGACGCCGTGGTCCCGTTCGCCCCTGCCGACCCGGCCAGCAGGCACAACAGCCCGCCCAGCCACCATCCCTTGCCCGGCCATTTTCCACCCATGAATGCAACTCAGCTCCTCTGCAACTTCTGGCCGTGACCATAACAGAAACCATAACCCCTGGAAATTCCACACCTTTAGGTGGCTTGTGTCTACTCGATACTCTCCCTCCCGTCACCGTCACTGGCGCCAGAAACACCCCTGAATAATAAATAGTGAATATTTTCTTGATTATTCATTATTCAGCGGCTACAGTCATCCCCCATGAACACTGAAAACACGCCCCCCGACCCCACCGAAGAGACCCGCATGACCATTTTGGCTGCGGCCAGCCAGCGCTTCACCCAGTTCGGTTACAACAAGACCACCATGGCGGAGATCGCCGAGGACTGCGATATGTCCGCCGCCAATCTCTACCGCTTTTTCAAAAACAAGCTGGACATTGGCGCCAACCTGGCCTGTGGCTGTCTCAGCACCGAGCTGCTGGAAACCCGGGAAATCATCCAGCAAAAAGACCGTCCCGCCGCCGACCGGCTGCATGACGTAGTACTGCAGATCCTCCACTATACCCATGGCCAGTGGGCCAACAACCCGCGCATGAATGAAATGGTCAACGCCATTTGCGACGCCCGCATGGACATCGTGGACGACTACAAGCGCAACCAGCACGACCTGATGGTGGAACTGCTGGAAGACGGCATCCGACGCGGCGAATTCTCCATAGCTAATGTCCACGACACCGCCGAAGCAATACTCAGCGCCATCACCGCCTTCAGCATGCCTTTACTAATGCCTTTGTACAGTGTCGAGATCTTCGAAAAACGCGCCAAAAGCGTGGTGCGCCTGTTACTCAACGGTTTAAAAAAACGCTAACCCTCCAGCGACCAAAGCAACACAGGGAAAAGGAGAACCCCATGTCCACCACCCACACAGGAATCCCCTCATGAGTGAATCCACCGCTGTTATCCGCTACGCCCAATGGATTACCCGCCATCCCTGGCTGGTGATCATCGCCGCCGTGCTGCTGGTTATGGGCGCTGCCAGCGGCGGCAAATACCTGGCCTTCAAAACCGACTACCGGGTCTTCTTCAGTGACGACAACCCGCAACTGCTAGCCTTTGAAGCCCTGGAGGCCATGTACACCAAGAATGACAATGTGATGTTCATCCTCGCGCCCAAAAGTGGTGACGCCTTCAGCAAGGAAACCCTGGAGGCGGTGAAGACCCTGACCGAAAAGGCCTGGCAAACACCGTATTCCACGCGGGTGGATTCACTGGCCAATTTCCAGAATACCGAGGCCGAAGGTGACGACCTGCTGGTGATGGATCTGGTCGATGAAGACCTGGAACTGAGCAGCGACAACCGTGCCAAGATCAAGCGCATCGCGCTGAGCGAACCCATGCTGCTCAATCGTATTGTTTCGGACCGCGCCCATGTCACCGGGGTTAACGTCACCGTGCAACTGCCCGGGGAAAAGATCAGCGAGGTGCCGGAAATTGTCGCCTTCTCACGCAATCTCGCCGCAGAGATGAAGGCTCAATATCCCGATATTGACCTCTACCTCAGCGGTATGGTGTTAATGAACAACGCCTTCGCCGAGGCCTCCCAGGCGGACATGAAAAAGCTGGTGCCCATCAGTTTTGCATTGATGCTGATCACCCTGGGGCTAATGATCCGTGGTTTCTCCGGCACCATCGCCACCCTGCTGGTGATCGTCGGTTCCATCCTCACGGCCATGGGCATGGGCGGTTATCTGGGCTTCCCCATCACCCCGCCATCTGCCTCCACCCCCACCATCGTACTCACCATGGCCATCGCCAACTGCGTGCACATCCTGGTGACAATGCTCCATGAGATGCGCCTGGGTCGGGATAAAAAGGCCGCCATCGTGGAGAGCCTGCGCATCAACATGCAGCCGGTATTTCTCGCCAGCATCACCACCGCGCTGGGTTTTTTGAGCATGAATTTTTCCGACGTGCCGCCCTTCAACCACCTGGGTAACATGGTGGCCATCGGCGTGGTGGCGGCATTCTTGTTGTCCGTCACCTTCCTGCCGGCGTTGATGACCGTACTGCCTGTGCGCGTGCGTCAAATTGGCAATGACGACAGCCACATCATGCACAGCGTCGGTGACTTCGTGGTTCGTCAACGCCACAAACTTATCTGGGGCATGAGTATCGTGGTTATCGTGTTGGTATCCGCCATCCCACGCAATGAACTCAACGACGTATTCGTGCACTACTTCGATGACACCGTGCCCTTCCGTCAGGCCGCCGATTTCATGACCGAAAATCTCACCGGGCTCTACGTCATCGACTACTCGCTGGACTCCGGTGAGCCCGGCGGCATCAGCAATCCTGAATTCCTCAGTGAAGTGGGCGCCTTCGCCCAGTGGTACCGGCAGCAACCGGAAACCATTCACGTCAACACGCTCACCGACATCATGCAGCGCCTCAACAAAAACATGCACGGTGATGACCCGGCCTGGTACCGCCTGCCGGAAGAACGTGACCTGGCGGCGCAATACTTGTTGTTATACGAGATGTCCTTGCCCTACGGCCTGGACCTCAACAACCAGATCAATGTGGACAAATCCGCCACCCGCTTCACCGCTACCCTGCATACCATGTCCACCAATGAACTGCTTGCCCTGGATAAGCGCGCATCCGCCTGGCTGCAGGCCAATGCCCCGCATATCACTACCGGCGAAGGCAGTGGCACCACCATGATGTTCGCCCACATCGGCAAGCGCAATATCGTCAGCATGTTGTTCGGCACCACCGTGGCGCTCATCGGCATCTCACTGATTCTGGTGATCGCCCTGCGCTCGGTAAAGATCGGCCTGCTGAGCATGATTCCTAACCTGGTACCTGCAGGCATGGCCTTCGGCCTGTGGGGCCTGCTGGTGGGAGAAGTGGGCCTGAGTCTTTCCATTGTTGCCGGCATGACCCTGGGCATCGTGGTGGACGATACCGTGCATTTTCTCAGCAAATACCTGCGCGCCCGGCGCGAAAAAGGGTTCAACGCAGAAGATGCCGTACGCTACGCCTTCCGTAATGTGGGCATGGCCCTGTTCACCACCTCCGTCGTGCTGGTGGTAGGCTTCCTGGTACTGGCCCTGTCCAGCTTCGAGCTCAACGCCGGCATGGGACTGCTTACCGCCATCGTCATCAGTTTCGCACTACTTGCTGACTTTTTACTGTTACCCCCTCTGCTCATGCTGTTTGATAAAAAACAGCTCAAACAGCCTGTCCTCACCAAGGAGCCCACACATGCATAATCTTCCATTGAACCCCAAATACATTGGTGTCCTGCTGCTGGCCGGACTGCCCCTGCTCGCCATGGCGCAAACCCCGGAGGAACGCGGCCTGGCCATCGCCATCGAGGCAGACAAGCGGGACACTGGCTGGCAGGACCAAACCGCCAGCCTGGAAATGATCCTGCGCAACCGCCATGGACAGGAAAGCCGGCGTGAGATCCGCAGCAAAGCCCTTGAGGTGGAAGGTGACGGAGACAAATCCATGAGCATCTTCGACTCACCCCGCGACATCAAGGGCACCGCCTTTCTCAGCTACACCCATGCCCTGAAGCCCGACGAGCAATGGCTGTATCTGCCGGCATTGAAGCGCGTCAAGCGTATTTCTTCCAACAACAAGTCCGGCCCCTTCATGGGCAGTGAATTTGCCTACGAAGACCTCACCTCTCAGGAGGTGAAAAAATACACCTACAAATACCTGCGCACGGAAAAACTCGGTAACCGCGAGACCTTTGTCATCGAGCGCAGACCGGTATACAAACATTCCGGCTACACCCGCCTGATCACCTGGCTGGACAGCGAAATGTATCAGCCCTTGAAGGTGGAATTTTATGACCGCAAAAAAGCCCTGCTGAAAACCCTCACCTTTGCCGATTACCAACAATATGAAGGTCGTTATTGGCGTCCCTCGAAAATGAGTATGGTGAATCACCAGACCAAAAAGAGCACCGACCTGTACTGGAAAGACTACCGCTTCAAGACCGGCCTCAGCGACCGGGACTTTGACCG